>BNJT01001502.1_pt1 | contig 277317 bp, 454 predicted proteins | sample 8540491 | NCBI WGS metagenome assembly BNJT01 (sample SAMD00202455, study PRJDB9452) | human saliva metagenome | host: Homo sapiens | reverse complement strand
GCATCATGCACAGCCTCCTTCCGATTCCAAAACAAAGGAAATGGTGATTGGAGCTATGCTTGATTCCAGTTATCGGACCAATCATTGGTGCTGTCCTTGTCAGCAGTCTTTTCTCTATTTTAGACTAAAATAAAGCAATCCTCTTCTCTAAGATTGATACATGCTTGGAGAAGAGGATTTTTGTATAGATTTTCAAATTTTCATCGAAGACTTTGCTAAAAGCAATCTAAAATCAGGAGAAAAGAGCCAGTCAGGATGATATTTGACAGCGGATTTATGCTATAATTGACAGTATAAATGATCTAAAGGAGTTATGATGAATCAAACTGTTCAATATTTACAAGAATTAACGGCTATCCCTTCTCCAACAGGCTTTACGGCTGAGGTTGCGGACTATCTGGTGAAGACATTAGAAGGCTTGGGCTATGAGCCTGTTCGGACCAATAAAGGCGGCGTTCATGTTGTGGTTAAGGGAGCAAATGATGCTCAACATCGGGTTGTGACGGCCCATGTGGATACTCTGGGTGCTATCGTGCGTGCGGTCAAGCCAGACGGTCGCCCTCAAGCTGGATCGAATTGGTGGTTTCCCTTGGAACATGATTGAAGGAGAAAAACTGTCTAGTCCATGTGGCCAGCAGTGGCAAGACTATCAGCGGCACACTTTTAGTTCACCAGACTTCCTGCCATGTCTATAAAGATGCTGGAACGGTTGAGCGTACTCAGGACAATATGGAAGTCCGTTTGGATGAAAAGGTGACGAGCGAGAAAGAAACGCGGGATTTAGGAATCGAAGTGGGTGATTTTATTTCCTTTGATCCGCGTACCACGGTTACCGAGTCAGGCTTCATCAAGTCTCGCTTTTTGGATGACAAGGTCAGTGCAGCTATTTTGCTCAATCTTTTGCGCGTCTACAAAGAGGAAAAGATTCAGCTGCCAGTGACGACTCATTTTGCTTTTAGCGTCTTTGAGGAAGTCGGCCACGGGCTAATTCCAGCCTGCCTGAGCAAGCGGTAGAGTATTTGGCGGTTGATATGGGGGCTATGGGTGACGACCAGCAAACAGATGAGTACACAGTTTCCATCTGTGTTAAGGACGCTTCAGGCCCTTATCACTATGGCTTCCGCCAGCATTTGGTAAATTTAGCCAAGAAGCAGGACATTCCTTACAAACTGGACATCTATCCATTTTACGGGTCAGACGCCTCTGCAGCTATGAGCGCAGGAGCAGAAGTCAAGCATGCTCTGCTAGGTGCCGGTATTGAATCCAGCCACTCTTACGAGCGCACGCATATTGATTCAGTAGTCGCGACAGAGCGTATGGTGGATGCTTATCTGAGAAGTGCCTTGGTGGAGTAAGAGTAGGACATTTAGCTTTGAATAAAAGGCAGAAATATGAGTATCCTGTGGGAAGCAGAATGGCTGTTCTTGTTCAATTGGTTAAGTCTTCGTAGATGCTTAAAGATATTTGGAAAGTTATGATGTTCAGGTATTTGAAGAAATTCTTTCTGTGTTTGCTTTTTACAATCATCAGCGCTCTGGTCTTAATCTTTACTTATCATCAAATCTGCCTGACTAAAGAGCAAAAATTGCTTGATAATCCCTCAGGTCGGCTGGTTCAAGTAGATGGCAAAAAAATGAATGTCTATGTAACTGGTCAGGGAGAGCAGACGCTGGTCTTTTTGGCAGGTGGTGGCACAACGTCCCCCTTTCTTGACTTTAAGACCCTCTATTCAAGATTGGAACAAGATTATCGCATAGTTGTGGTGGAGCGCTTAGGTTATGGCTTTAGCGAGGACAGCCAAGGGGATAGCAGAGATATTGACACGGTACTTGCCCAGACGAGGCAGGCTTTGAAAAAGGCTGAAATCACAGGCCCATATACTTTGGTAGCACACTCTATGGCTGGGCTAGAAGCGCTTCATTGGGTTGCAACATATCCAGAAGAAGTCCAAGGCATTATCGGACTGGATATGGTCTGCCAAGTTCTTATACTGATTTGAGTCTCTATCCATTGGTTTATAAAGGCTTACAAGTGGCTGCTAATCTAGGCTTAAGTCGGATATTTTATGATGCTGACAAGCAGGTTCCCGCTCTTGCGTCTGGTGATTTGACAGCAGAAGAAAAGCAAGTATACAAGGCTCTTTTCTATCGTCGCCCATAGGCAAATGCTGTTTATGAAGAGGTCACCCAGGTCAAACAAAAATGCTGAGCTAGTTTCGAGGGAAAAAGCTTCCTGAACTACTGATCTTGCTCTTTTCTTCAAATGGCCAAGGGACTGGCTATAGTCAGGGAGAATGGCAGAGCTTCCAGAAGGATTTTGCAGCAGCGCATTCACAGACAGAGTTAATTCTACTAGACTGCCCTCATTATGTGCATGATTACGCCAGTGATGAGTTGGCAGAAAAATAAAGCAGTTTTTTTAAAATAGTAGGTTTTATATAAGCTTGAATATTAGAAAAAAACGAGAAGGAAATTTTTCCCTCTCGTTTTTTTGAATATACAGATTATTTGACAGACCAGACACTGACTGATTTTTCCTCCACTGGAAATTCTCCCCAGCCTTCTTCGTCAATGGTCACGATTTGAGAGCTCTTGCCCAGATAATCACTGAATTCTTTACCAGCCCATTCTGGACCGACCAGCATACGTTTGCTGCTGGCTTGATCGTTGCTGATAACAACAGCGATTGGCTGACCTCCGTCCTTGCCTTGGCGGGTCCAGCCGATACAGTTGGCATTGTCAAAGTAGTCAGTCTGCTCGCCGTAAGCTAGGTTGAGACGAATATCCAAGAGCTTGTCCAGTACGTCTTGGAAGCTCTCTTGGGCAAATTCCCCACTAATACCATAGTAGTCGCCATAAAAGACGCAAGGCAGTCCTTCATCTCGTAGGAGGATAAGAGCATAGGCTGCTGGCTTGAACCATTCTTCCACAGTGGACTCCAGAGCTTGTCCTGCTGGGTGTCATGGTTATCCACGAAGGTCACGGCTGATTCAGGATGATTCTGGCAAGCGTCTGATCAAAAATCGTCCGTAGGTCAAAAGTCTGCCCCAGCTATGCTAGCGTCAAAGAAATTATGGTGGAGCCTGACGTCAACAAGATCAAAGCGGTATTCGATATTTTTTTAGATAGTCGTTATTAGCTGTCTCATCGCTATTCCAAAAATTCCCAAAAACATAAAAATCCTCACCGTATTTTTGCAGTTATATCTCGGATAAAAATTTCTCATAAAGAAGGAGTCAATGTGCTTTGACAGCATCTAAACGAAAATCCTTTGAACGCCCGTTGCTTTGATAAACCAGTAAACCCAGTCGTAGAGGTTTTGAATAACCTCTGGATGCTTGAAGTCAATATCAGCATACATAAGGTAGTCATAGTTGCTGCTTTTCATTGTCCACAAGCTCATCATCTGCCCAGCCTTTATTGTCTCCCTTGAATGAGATAAATACCGGACTTGTTGTTTTTGGCATCATAGTCTGTACCAGTAAAATGGTACCAATGCCATTCAAAGTCATTGTAGGTTTTATTGCGGCCTGGGAAAGTGAAAATGCATCCACGCTTCTATTTCAAAATGGTTTTGAGATTTCTATGTTTCGGTCGTTGGGATCCACTTCAACGACAGTAAAACGCTCCTTGTAGTCCGCAGCTGCCTTGTGATTGAGGACTACATCAGCCATGGGTTCAATGCCATTGGCTTTGAGAGTTTGGATAGCTTTTTAGGTAGTCTTCCTTAAAAACCATATTTGGTGCGGACGGTTCCTTTTTGGTCAAACTCACCTAGGTCGAAGAGATCATAAACTCCATAGCCGACATCATTTGAGCCGGTTGCTTTTGAAAGCTGGCGGCATCCAAATTTTGCGGATGCCTTTTGATGCTAGTGTGGAGCATCCTCCGCCAAGCGATTCCAATGTTGTCCATCATTTGGTAGGTACCATTCAAAAATACTGCATTAATGTTTGATTTTCCATACGAGATACCCTCACATTCTTGGGATGGGTCTATTTTTACCAAAAAGAAGAATGATGATACAAACGTTTATACAAGTTAATTTTATATTTTTGATGATAAGCTAAAACTAGCATTGAATTTAAAAACGCTTACATAGTATAATGGACAAGTAATAAACTTTATAAAAAAGAAAGGGTCTTTTATGAAAAAGAGAGGACTAGTGAGGTTACTCTTATCAGTCTCGCTATTTGCACCCTTGGCCCTAGGCCGGGTTGTTCAGCCGATGAGGCGAGTCAGGCGAATGTCGAAAGCAAGGAAATTCTTCAAACAGAAGTTATTGCAAAGCCGTCTGAACCGGTATCTTCAGTCCAGCAACCAGCAGTTTTAGAAGTTGAAAGCAAGGAATCGTCGGTTACTGCAAGACCAGAGAAGCAAGAAGAGGAATTGGTCACTGCTGAAAAACCAGTTGTGGACTCTGAAAAGCCTACTTCTTCATTGGAGTCGCCACCTTTAGTTTTTGGCTCAAGATGCCAGCTTAGTGCCTTCTGCTATGCCTCGCTACTGCCAAAGCGCCAAGACCTGTCTCGCTTATACGGGAAGTCTTTCAAATCCAGCCTTGACTGATAAGGTACTAACCCTACAAGAAGCAGTCGATGAGCTACTGAAATGGGCAGCCGTCAATGAATCTCAGCTAGCACCAGTGCTCGAGATAGTGAATTCTAGCCAAGAGCATGGGAATGATTGACAAAGAGGCTGATTTGACAGCCCGTGTACAGGGAAGCAATCTGCAGATTGATGTATGCAGTTGCCAAGCGCCTGCATGATGCCTCATCGTGCTGGAAAAAGAAAGCACCGCTCTTTTTGAATGGTCGGGCGCAGCCAATTTTCCCATATAGCAGTGGAGCTAAGAAAGATAAAGACTATTCGTATGAGAAAAGCGACATCGTCCGTTTTCCTGTCTATGTTGAGACGGATCATGACACGGATGGAGACGGAAAGCGTGACCTCGTCAAGGCTATCGTACAACTTCCGAAAGCAGTAGCTCAAGGTGATTTTAAGGCTTCGACAATTTTAGAAGCTCGTCCTTACGTCGCAGGGACTTTGGATGAAAAACTATGTGACCTTGAAAAGTCTCAATCTGCCGACAAACGGTTCTTATGATATGAAGAGTTTGCACAATAAGCCTCGCTAAGCGCCAACTGGTGTCTCAGCATGAGCAGTATTGATGCGGCGAAGAAGGCCAAAGCGTCAGATTGGTACTATTATAGCCCTTATGAAGGGATTTATGATTACGAGAATTTGAACTGGTATGATTACTTCCCAGTGCGCGGCTATGCCTTTTGTTTCCAGTGCTGGTCTGGGTACTAAGGGTTCAGAAGGCTTCAATACTACTGGATCTGATTTGGAAGTAGAAGCCTTTTGAAAAATATTGTCGAATGGGTCAACGGTAAACGGACAGCCTACACAGACAAAACTAGCAATATTGAAATCAAGGCTGACTGGGCCAATGGCAAAGTAGGCATGACTGGCCTCTCTTGGGCCGGTACGACAACTTTCGGTGTGGCAACAACGGGTGTAGAAGGCCTGAGAACCATCGTTCCAGCCGCAGGAATTGCTAGCTGGTATGATTATTTCAATAGTCAAGGAACAGCCTACAGCAATCCACCATACAGTGATCTGTCTTGGCTGTCACTCTACGTTTCTACTCGGATGCTTGATCAAGACGATTGGGCTTCAATCTGGAACAAGTACGCTGACTACATCAATCAGCTAAACAAGGACCAAAAAGCTCATGGTCGCAATTATAGCCAAGTTTGGCGGGAACGCGATTATACCCTGAATTCAGGAAAGATAAAGACTAGCGCCTTGCTGGTACATGGTTTAAATGATCACAATGTCAAAACCAAACAATTTGAGCTTATGTATGATGTCTTGAAAAAAGCGGGACAAAACGTAAAACTCTACCTCCACCAAGGAGACCATGTCCATCCAGCAGCTATCTCTCGAGGTTATGGTATCAAGGCCAACAATCAAGATTTCTATGACTTGCTCAATATTTGGTTCTCTCATTATCTTTTACGATGTCAAGAACGATGTTAGCAAGCTTCCTGCTGTCTTGGCACAAAATAACTACGATCCAAATAAATGGACGAGCTATGACAATTGGAAAAGCAATAATCGTTTGATTTTGACAGCTAAGTCCAAACGTCTCGAAGAAACCATCTCTAGTGACTCATGTGGCTGCTGGGATTGACACTAGCAAGCGAGATGAGGCAGTCAGTCAAGCTTCTTCTAAGGCCAACATGACCTTTATGACAGAAGTCAAAGAAGACACGACTATCAAGGGCCATATTCCAGTCCACTTCAAGGCAGCCTTGGCCAATGGAAGTGGCAAAAACTTGCAGGTCAATGCACTCTTGGTAGATGTATCAGACCAAGAGTTTGATGTTGTTGGAAATGGTGCTGCTAGTGATGACAGCAAGGCTGGTGATTTCTGACTGAGCAGCAATCTTAGCAATCTGGATGTTAAAAACTTTGCAACAACCAAAAACTAAATACAAGGTCATTGCTAAGGGCTGGCTAAACTTAGCCAATCCAGAATCAGGTTATACACCGTCTAGTTCAGAAAAGAGTATTAGCCAAAAGTCGGCCAATTCCATGATTATACTCATGTATTTGCAGCCGAATCTTTACACGGTGAAAAAGGCCACAAGCTGGTTCTCTGGTCTTCAATACCTATGACCCTAGTGACTTGACAATTAAGCGTCAATATGCGGTGACTTTCAAGACGGATTCTATTAGTGCGCTAGTACCGACTGTAGAAGCTAGTAGTTCTCAAAAAGCTGATTATGTAGCAAGTGCCCTTGATACCGAATATGCCATCTTACCTGAAATTCTTGGTGAAAAATTAGCTGCACCAGAAATCAGAGAAGTTCCAGAATATATCTGATAGACAGGAGCCACAAGAAGAAGCTCCGTCAGTTGATCTGAGGGTTGGACGTAAAGAAGAGCAGCAAGGAACGACTGACCATGTGCAGCAATTAGGCAGTCAGAGAATGGTGCCTCAGGTGCAGCACTATCTAGTCAACCAGAAGCGTCTCAAGTGGAGCAGGCAGCTGTTCAACAAGCTCAACAAGCCGCAGCTTCCTTGCCAAAAACTGGTAGCCATTCATGAAAAAGGAATGTTCTATCTAGGCTTGGTGCTTCTTGTCAGCACATTCGGCATGTCTAGCCTCGTTAAGAAATATTCTCGTCGTTAGTCATTATAAGAAAAAGCAGCCAAACATTCCGGACTAGGTAAAGATTGGCTGCTTTTGCCTTATCGTCTTCAGCTGGCCATGGCCTGCGAGTCAGAAGTGCCAGCAAACAGAGAGGTAGAAAGAATGAAACAGTATATTCAAGATATTTTTGACCAGCATGGCGATTGAAAGTTTTTACCCATACTAGTTCTGAGCGGAAGATTGAAGCCTTTCTTCAGGAGCGGATAGGAGATTCCTTTATTTTCAGGAGCATCCAGAACAGTTTGATGCTATCAGATTCCGAATGATTTTTATAACCGCAGTGTCAACTGGGCTCTGGTCAAGCGAGATACGGCTGACACCGTGATTATTTTTCATCATCATGATACAGTGGATATTGAGGATTTTGGCAGTCTCAAAGACTGGGCTTTTGATAATCAGGCTCTAAAAGAAAAATTGTCCTCCATTTCTTCAGATTCAGATCTTTTAGCAGATATTGCGTCGGACAAGTGGCAGTTCGGTCGGGGCTCTTTCGACATGAAAGCTGCTCTGGCCTTGCAGCTAGGAGTGGTGGAAAGATACAGTCAGATACAGTCTGGTCAGGTCAATTTGCTTTATTTGTCGGTCGGGGATGAGGAGTCCTATTCCCATAGGGCATGCGGGCAGCAACAGCCTTGCTTTGCTGAATTGAAGGAGCGCTTCCAGCTTCATTACCTTCTGGCCGTGGATTCTGAGCCTTTTGAGAGCCAGTCAGCGGAGGAAAAGGTGCTTCATATAGGAACAGTCGGCAAGTTGATGCCAGTTGTCGTGACTCAGGGCATCCTTTCTCACATGAAAGAGCCACCAAGGGATCAATGCCCTGTCCTTGCTGGCAAAAAGTTGCTGAAAAAAATTGACCTCAATCCGGCTTTTATCCGACATGGCCTACGGAGAACGTTCACCTCGCCATCATGGTCCTATCTACGTGATTTGAAGGAAAATTATGATGTGTCAACTGTGCTTCGTGCTGCAGGCTATTTCAGCGTCCTTTATCTCAGAAAAAGAGTCCAAGTGAGCTGCTGGCGACCATAAAGACTCTCAGTCAGGAAGCAGTAGATGGCTTTTTATCAAAACTATTGTCAGCTTCAGAAAGTCTATCAAGAAAGGAAGCATGTACCGAAACCGCGCGTGCTGACTTATCAGGAATTACTGCAAGAATGCCAAGAAAAAAATCGGTTTTGAAGGTACCTTGAAGAAAAATTTATGAAGAAGCCCAGCAAGCCATGCAAGAGGGCGCTTCCTATCAGGAAATCAGCATTCAAAAATATCCAGAAAGTGTTAGATTTCTACGACCGTAAGGAAGCTTTTGGTTGTCCTAGCAATCGCGCCGCCTTACTATCCATCCATGAATTGTCGTCGTCTGTCGGACAGTCCGATTAGGATTGATAAGGTCGTTCAACTCTATCGGGATTATCTGGACAAGGAAGCTGGTTGTCAGCTCCAAGTGGACGATTTTTTCATGGGAATTTGTGACCTTAGTTACTGTGCCTTGGAGAAGCCTGCCGCTGAATACCAAGACCTGATTGCTAGTATGCCTGTACCTGAGAATCTCTATCATCTAGATTTCCCAGAAATTGCGGCCAATCATATCCCCGGTATCAATCTAGGTCCATGGGGCAAGGACTTGCATCAGCTGACCGAGCGTGTCTCATGAGCAGGACATGCTGGAAACCATTCCCAATTTCTTGCTCTATCTGCTGGAAAATGCTCAATCTTTCAAGGTTTAAAGGATGGTTCTTCCTTGTTTTAAAGTAAAATCCGAACTTTTTCGCTAGTTTCTAGACAAATGACTTTTTAGGATAGTATAATAACCTCAAAACATAGCAAAGGAGTTTCTCATGATTGAATTTAGAGATGTTACAAAAAGACTATGATGGCAAGCTAGCGCTTTAACCACCTGAATCTGACCTTGGAAAGCGGTGAGATTGTCGGTCTGATTGGTCACAATGGAGCGGGTAAGTCAACGACCATTAAATCCTTTAGTCAGCGTCATTAATCCGACACAAGGACAAATTTTTGTGGACGGCAAGGAGCTATCCAGTAATCGTCTAGAAATCAAGAAAAAAATCGGATATGTAGCTGATTCTCCTGATCTTTTCTTGCGCCTGACAGCCAATGAATTTTTGGGAGCTAGTGGCGACTTCCCACGATATGACCACGGCAGAAGTAGAGGCTCGTTTGGGTGAGTTGCTGGCTATCTTTGACTTTGCTAGCCATCGTTATGAAGTAATTGAGTCGTTTTCACACGGTATGCGGCAGAAGGTCTTTGTCATTGGTGCCCTTTTGTCCGATCCAGATATCTGGGTCTTGGATGAGCCTTTTGACAGGCTTGGATCCTCAGGCAGCTTTTTGATCTCAAGAAGATGATGCGTGAGCATGCTGACAAGGGCAATACAGTTCTGTTTTCAACCCACGTTTTAGAAGTAGCTGAACAGCTATGCGATAAGATTGCCATTCTCAAAAAGGAGAGTTGATATTCTACGGAACGGTTGAAGACCTGAAAGCCCAGCATCTAGACCAGTCCCTCGAAACCATCTATCTAGGTCTGGCTGGCCGCAGAGAAGAGGTGAGTTCAGATGCGCCTTAAAGCGATTAAAAAAATTAGTTGATATCAATATTCTCTATGCTATCCAAGCTTCGCAGTTGCAGCAATACGCAAGAAGCAGGAAAAATCCAGAGGTAAAAAGTCAATGTCTCCCTGCAGGCTATTCGGATGTACTTGATTTTGGGGTTGGTCTACCTGTTCTTCTTTGGTATCATGAGTGCCTTCAATCACATGGTGGGCAATCCGGGCCTCTTGCCAATATGGTCTCCGTATTTGCTATATTTTCCATGTCACAGGGCTTCTTGGTTTTCTATAATGTCTTTTATGAAAGCAAGGATTTGCAGTCCTATCGGCCCTATGCCTTTAGTGAATCAGAAAATCATTGTCGGAAAGAGCATCTCTGTTGTCCTGACTCTCTTGATTGCAATTCTGCCTATGTATAGCTATTTCATCGTTCTAGGTCTTCAAGGCGGAAATCCTTTAGTCGGCTTGCCTATGGCCTTGATTTCGATTGTCATTTTAAGCTCGGTTATAACGTTTGTCATTTTGATTTTGGTGCATTTTTATCACTAAGACAGCCTTCTTTAGAAAGTATAAGACCATCCTATCCAATGTGATTCTGGGTCTAGTTTCCCTAGGCTCGGTAGGTCTCTATATCTTTATCAATCAGATGAACAGTCGCAGTATCGCCAGCAATACAATGGTTACACCTTATTTCCCGCCAGTTGTAGCCTTTTACGACTTTATTATCAATCCTTTCAGCTTGACTGCAATTTTAGGAATTTTAGCTTGGCTTGCCGTGGCGGTTCTGCTCTTCCTGGTGGTTAAGTTCAAGGTTATACCAGAATTTTATGAAGCAGCCCTGATGACAGGTGCAGCAAGTGGCAAACGTGAGCGAGTGCACGATATCAATATGGACGAGGCCAAGAATTTTAAGAAGTTCGTCTGGCGCTATCACATTCGGCTGCTGAGTGAAGGTTCGGTCATCTTGCAGGCTCTCTTTATGTCGGCACTGATTCCTTACATCATCATTTTTTTAGTATGGCCATGGGGGCAGTCAAAGCAGATCTAGATGTTAGCCCTGTTCTTGATTCCGCGATTTTTACTTCCGCTTAGCTTCCTATCTATGTTTATCGCTACCCTCAATTCGGGTGGGAATAATCTGACCTCTATAGGTTTATCCTTGGAGCGGGAAAAATTTTTGATTATCTGAAGGTCTTACCTTTTGAGCTAAGAAAATACGTTCGTCTCAAATTTTGGTATCTCTTTGCTATTCAGTCCATTCTACCAGTGATTCTTCTTTTGGTGACTAGTCTTATCTTTCATGTTCATTTGGTGACGTTTCTCGTTATGCTGCTGGTTTGGTTTATGGCCAGTCTAGCTTGGAGCGCTTGGGGCTATCATCAGGGATTATAAGCATCTGGTGACCAACTGGTCCAATGTCAACGAGCTGATGAGTCGAGATAACAGTATGGGTAAGACCCTATTGGCACTAGCCTTTACCATTGGAGTGATGATCGTGATTGGCGTTCTCTATGCGATTTCATACTTCCTATCTCTCACGGTTCTCTATCTCCTTTCTGTTCTGCTGATTTTGATTTGTGGATTTGTTTCTTATCTGATCTATCGCTACTATATGAAAAAAACTTGATAGCGAAATTGCTAGTTTTAATTGCTAATTGATCATAATAAAAAGCTTAGCAGCGAGGTTACTTTGATACCTTGCTGCTAAGCTTTTTAGTTGCGATTTATTTTATAGTTTTTCCGATATAAACTGTATGTCAGCTGATTTTTATCCTTAAGAACGCCAGCTAATCAGTACATACATCAAGCTGGAGCCAAACATATCCGCCAAGGCGTGCATGAGAAAGAAAGGCAGGAGGTTCTTGACCTTGTACTTGTAAAGAAAATAGTAGAAGAGACCATAGACCACTCCGATAACCAAGGCCCAGAGCATTCCTTGATAAGTATGGAAAGAAATCCGAATGATGGTAGAGTAGGCCAGTGCCCACCACTTATACTTATCCTTGACTGAGGTCATGAGGCCAAGAAAGAAGAATTCCTCATAGAAGCCATTGAGCAGTGCATAGAGGATGGTCATTGGTGTCAGATCAGCAAATTTCCGGAAGATTTCTAGCAAATCTATATAAGACCAGAGGGTCGGATCAAAGTAATTATACTCGCCACTCAGCGTCATCACGATGTCTCCAAAGAATCCTACTGCGGCAAAAATAAGAAGAGTCCAGAGGAGAACCGACCAGCTCAGGCGGATAGGGAGCTGCTTAAAGTCAAAGCGCCGAAGCAATAGGTAAAGAATGGTCAAGACCAGCATCAGGAGCTGAAGATTGAAATTGCTTGAGAATGCTGCGCCTTCGCTAGCTGTATTGCTGATTGTTTCAGTTGCTGCTGTCGTCGCTGTCGGTGCAAAGCTAGCCAGGTAAAAGCTCTGGTTGATCTGTAGATGAATTGACCAAACATGAGCAGAGTAATCACAAGAATGTCAAACCATTTCAGCTCTTTCAGAGGCTGTGATGGGCGGATTTTTGATAAAATAGTCATTCATTTCCCTTCCATAACTGGCAGATTTAAATACCAGAGATCATCTTTTCTATCTTTATCTTATCAGAGAAAAGCTTAAATTTATATTATTTTCAAAGTCGCTGATTTTGAGAGGAGATTTTTGCAGACCAGTTGTAGGTTTGGCTGAAGAGCTGCATTATGCTATAGAAAAAAACTGCTTTTGAAAAAGCAGTTTTACATGAAAATAGACAATTGCTAGGTATTGGAGGGCAGAGGCAGCTAGGATGAAGAGATGCCAAATCATGTGGAAGTAGGGCTTCTTTTTGGCATAAAAACCAGCGCCGACTGTGTAGCAAAAGACCGCCTGCTAGCATGAGTCCCCAAAAACACTGGTCCAGTTTGTCCGATAATTTGCGGGATGATAAAGATAACCAGCCAACCCATAATTAGATAGAGGGCCAGACTAAATTTCTCATTGACCTTTTTGGCAAAGATTTTGTAGAGAATGCCAAAGATGGTCGTGCCCCACTGAATCGCGATAATCAGATAGCCCCGCCAGTCATTCATGAGTGAAAAGGACGACTGGCGTATAGCTGCCCGCGATAGCGATATAAATCATGGAGTGGTCAATCAATCCGTAGGATGTATCTGTGGGTAGAGCCATAGGACATAGAGTGGTAAATGGTAGAAGAGAGAAACATGAGGAAAAAGGCTTATGACAAAGATAGAAGTGCCAACAGCAGAAACCATGCCATGTTCTTCATAGCTGTAAACAGCAGAAATCGGAAGGAGAATCAGCATCAAAACAGCTCCGACGGCATGGGTAACAGCATTGGCAATTTCCTCCAAAAGAGAGTTGTTTACTGAGTTTAAGCGCGTAGTTCATCGTTATCGGCCTCCTTTTCGGGTACTTGGATAAAAGCAAGGGTCTGCTGGTAGAGTTTTAAGGTCTGACAAGCACTGGCAATGATCGGAGTCACTTCAAGCTTCCGTCCGTTCATATAATCCACAAAATCATTGTAGAGCTCTTCAGACTGGGTCTTAGCATTGAGCATATCTAAAGTAGCAGCAATATCTTGAATAGAAAAAACAGTTTTCAAGCTTGTAATGGCAATCAAGCGGGCAACTTGTTGGCGATTGTATTTTTTTCTTTAGAGGTTTTTCAAGGTAGGCATGCTTGACATAATTATTGATCATGGATGCGGTCAAGCCTTTGTCAGATGCGGTAAAAGGCTGGCTTGCAGACCTTGTTGACGTAGAGCAGGACTTGGTCCAGATACAGGTCAAGAACAGGTAATTCATCCCATCCTCGGAACAGATTTTTGTTTCCAAATTTTTAAACTTTCTAATATCTAGTTTTTGATAACTAGATATTATCATTTTTGAAAATTAAAGTCAAGAATAAATCCAATTAGTCCAAAAATTTGCTATAATCATGAGTAGGGAAAACAGGAAAATGGACTCAGAATCCAAGATGAGAAAAGGTAGAATATGAAGATTTTAATTCCGACTGCCAAAAGAAAATGAATGAAGAGCAGAGTTCGCTGTGGGCGCTCCCAGTTGACGCCTAAAAAGCAAAATCATAATAGAAGAGTTGTTGCAATTCTCAGCCGAAGAGTTGGAAAAATTATATAAAATCAGTCCGCAAATGGCTGAAATAGAATACCAGCGAATTCAAAATCTGAGCAAGAATGAAGCGGAGACTTATCCAGCCTTGCACTTATTTGACGGGCTCATGTATCGCAATATCAAGCGAAAAGATTGGACACAAGAGGAGGAATCCTACATTCAAGAGCATTTGCTGTTAACGTCTAGTCTATATGGGGTCATTCCTGCTCTGAGTCCGATTGCCCCTCATCGGTTGGATTTTTGGTGGGGCTGAAGCCAAATGGTCAAACGCTGAAAACATTTTTGGCGGGACGATTATACAAAAGCAGTAGCGGATGAGGATATGCTGCTTTCGCTCTTGTCTAGTGAATTTGAAGATGTTTTTGAAAAATCGGTCAGAGAGAAGATGCTTCGTTTTAAATTCTTAGAGGAAAAGGCTGGCAAACCCAAAAGTCATTCTACCATTTCCAAAAAGGCGCGTGGGCAATTTTTGACTGCTTTGATGGAAACCCAAGTCGATCATCTTGACTCAAATCAAAGAGCTCTCTTTTGCAGGTTTTGCCTATCGAGCGGATCTTTCAGATGATAAAGAATTGGTTTTTGTAAAAGAAGAATAAGAAAAAGGCTTCACTTAGTTTTTAGCTAAGTGAAGCTTTTTTACATAGTCTGATAATTGCTTTTGATTCTGCAATTCGATAAATTTCTCAGGATAGGTCTGACGAACCTTTGATAGAGATTTTTAGTCTCTCTTGTCCTGCCATCCCAAAGGATCCAGCGAATGAATTCCCAATCCAGTCTTTCAGTACAGCCAGATGCCATACTCTCTCGTACTTGATTTCGATATTTTTAGATAGCGTTTAAAGGCGCGATAGAGGCAGTTCCAGCGAGAAAAGTTCATAAAGATAATCTGATCAGCCTGAGCCATCCTTTCCTCAAAGCAGGCGAAGGAGTAGCTGCCATCGATGACCCAGGATTGTTCTCGCTTGAGGAAATCCGCTAAATCAGCCTTGACTTGGTCTTGACTACGAGTCTGCCAGTTTTCTTCAAACCGAATCGTGTCCAGATGAAGCACGGAAATATGGTGGAAGTGGCCTAACTGCTGGGCTAAGGTTGACTTGCCAGATCCGGAGTAGCCGATGATAGCAATCTTCATATACATTCTCCTAATTACAGTGAGCAACAAAAAAAGCTCCGTGGAGCTCCTTTGTATGCGCGATGCATTATTTAGCAAGTTTAGCTGAAAGACGTGCTTTATCGCGGCTTGCTTTGTTTTTGTGGATCAAACCTTTTGTTTCTGCTTTATCGATAGCTGAGCTAGCAGCACGGAAAAAGTTCTTCAGACGGGTTTGCTTCAAATGCTTTGATTGCAGTACGCATAGCTGATTTTTGAGCTGAGTTTTTTTCGTTTTGTTTAACGTTCAATTCAGCGCGTTTGATAGCTGACTTAATGTTTGCCAAGTTATTCACCTCCATTGAAAATACTAACTATCTAATTATATATGAAAAGTTGTGATTTGACAAGTCTAAATTATTTTTAGATAGATTTCGTCAATTTCATGATTTCTAGCCTTGTGCAAAAATCACTTCGGCCCTATTACGAGTTGGCTCAATATAGTCTAATAGATTCACCAGATTGATTGTTTCCCAGATATTATGGGCCAGCGCCATGACTTCTTCTTCAGGTTGAGTCGTAAAGCGATGGTAGTAGTTGTCCGTGTCGTGCTTGGCTAGTGCCAATAATTTTTTAAAGCGATCTAGATACCAAGACTCGATATTTTCAACTTCGGCATCTACATAGATTGAGAAGTCGAAGAAGTCAGTCATATAAAGGCGTTCATTTTGCGGATTTTGGAAAACATTGATACCTTCTACGATGACAAAGTCAGCTGCCTTAATTTCCTGCTTTTCATTTGGGACAATATCATAAATTTCGTGTGAGTAGACGGAATTTTCATAGTTTTGACCATTTTTAATGCGGTCTAAGAAATCCAGCAAAGTTCCATATTGTAGCTTTCAGGAAGCCCTTGCGATTTAAAATGTCTGATTCAATCAAGGTTTGATTAGGATAGAGGAAGCCATCGGTCGTCACTAATTCAACGGTGGCATTTGTAAAAGTCCGTGATAGGAGAATTTGCAATAGGCGGCTAATCGTTGATTTTCCAACGGCAACACTGCCAGATACTCCGATAATAAAGGGCTGCCTTTTACTCTCCTTTTGTAGAAAAATACCTTTTGAAAAAGGCGAGATCTTCTTTGGAACGTTTATAAATCTGAATGAGATTTGTCAGAGGAAGATAAACATCTGTTACATCCTGTGAGACTGATTTTGTCATTGAAACTCTTGATAGAATTGAGCTCGGACTCAGTGAGCGGTGGATCGATGAAGATTCTGCCAAGTTTGGCGGCTGATTTTTCAAAATGAAGAAATTCGTTTGTCATAAGTTACTCCTATATGATGGATTTTAGTATAACATACTTTTTGGAGAAATGAAAACGATTTACAAATCTAGAAAATTTATGATAAAAATGGTTTTATGACTAAAATGTATTTTTGCAGAAAAATCCGGATGCCAAAACATGACATTCATAAATTAAAAAGTGGAATTATTAGGACAACAGATGACCTTTTTAACAGATGCTGGTGTCTTTAGCAAAAAAATGATCGACTATGGCAGTCGAGTTTTGTTGTCTGCCTTGGAATTTAACAAGAAAGAAATGTTGCTGGATGTCGGCTGCGGCTATGGAACGCTGGGCTTGACTCTGGCTAAAGCGCAAGAGCTGGAAGTCACCTCGTGGATATCAATCAGCGAGCGCTAGACTTGGCTAGAAAGAATGCGGATGCGAACCAAGTATCTGCAGATATTTTCCAGTCCAATGTTTACGAAAATGTGACCGGACAATTTCATCATATTATTAGCAATCCACCGATTCGGGCTGGTAAGCAGGTGGTGCACGAAGTTATTTCAGGTAGCTATGATCACTTGCTAGCGGATGGGGATTTGACGATTGTTATCCAAAAGAAACAAGGAGCTCCCAGCGCTAAAAACCAAGATGGAAGAAGTGTTTGGCAACTGCGAGACTCTCAAGAAGGACAAAGGCTATTATATCCTAAGGAGTGTGAAATAAAGATGCGGGCAGTTGATATTATTCAAAAGAAACGAGATGGACTAGAGTTGTCCAGTCAAGAGATTGAATGGCTGATTGAGGGGTATGTAGCTGGAACAGTGCCAGATTACCAGATGTCAGCCTTTGCTATGGCTGTTTACTTTAAAGGGATGACCACTCGGGAAATTTCTGATTTGACCATGGCTATGGTGGGGACAGGCCAGCAGTTTGATCTGTCAGCTATTTCAGGGATTAAGGTCGACAAGCATTCGACTGGTGGAGTGGGAGATAAGGTTACCTTAATCTTGGCTCCTCTCGTTGCTAGCTTTGGCGTGCCCGTTGCCAAGATGAGCGGACGAGGCTTGGGGCATACGGGTGGTACCATAGACAAGCTCGAGTCTGTCAAGGGCTACCAGGTAGAGCGCAGTCAGGAAGATTTCATCAAGCAGGTTCAGGAGATTGGTGATCCGTTATCGGTCAGTCAGACCAGCTAGTTAGGGCAGACAAGCTTCTCTATGCCCTGCGTGATGTGACCGCTACAGTTGATACCATTCCTTTGATTGCCAGTTCGGTTATGAGCAAGAAAATCGCCGCTGGTGCAGACAGCATCTTACTGGATGTAACCGTCGGTGAAGGTGCCTTTATGAAAAATCTAGAGGATGCCCTTGTCCCAGCTCTGTACTCATGGTAGACTTGGGTAAGGCTGTCGGACGTAGAACAGTTGCAGTCATTACGGATATGAGTCAGCCTTTAGGTACTAGCATTGGTAATCGTTTGGAAATCCTGGAAGCACTGGAAATCCTTCAAGGAAAAAAGGACGCGAAGATATTACGGAGTTTATTCAGGAGCTCGCTCAAATCATGCTTGATTTGGCGAATGTTGAGAAGTCAGTTTCTGAAATTAGAGAGCATTTAACAAATGGAGCGGCTTTAAAAAATTTGAAGAGATGATTGCGGCTCAAGGTGGAGATCTAGAGGACTTGTATCGACCATCCCAAGCGGCTTATGTGGCTGAAGTGAGAGCAGAGAAATCTGGCTTTATCACAGAGCTTCCAGCTATGGAATTTGGTTTTGTTTGCGATGAGGTTGGGAGCAGGCCGAGCAGTCAAATCTGATAAAACTAGATTATGAAACTGGAATTGTGTTCGAAAAGAAGGTTGGAGAAACAGCCGAAATTGGGGAAATTGTCGCAAAAATTTACGCAAAATGAAAAATTTCTAAGAACTAGTTACAGAATTCCAAAAATGTTAGAATAGGTAGTGAAAGCGTTGCAGTAAGCGAGATTGTCGAAGTGATCGCTTAATTTTAGGAGAATCCAACATGAAATTAAACAAATACATTGACCATACGCTTTTGAAACCTGATGCAAGTCAGGAGCAGATTGAAACCTTAATTGAGGAAGCAAAGAAATACGACTTTGCGAGCGTCTGTGTCAATCCGACTTGGGTGAGTTTTGCTGCAAGCACTAAAAAGCTACGGATGTTAAGGTCTGTACAGTCATTGGTTTTCCACTGGGAGCAAATACCCGGAGCTCAAGGCTTTTGAAACGAGTGATGCCATCCAAAACGGAGCGAATGAAATCGACATGGTTATGAATATCGGTGCTCTAAAGTCTCGAAACTTTGACTTAGTTGAAAGAGACATTCGAGCTGTTGTGGAAGCTGCTAAAGGAACCTTGGTCAAGGTCATTATTGAGACCTGCCTCTTGACAGATGATGAGAAAGTGAAAGCTTGTCAAATTGCTCAGAAAGCTGGTGCGGATTTTGTCAAGACATCCACTGGTTTCTCAACTGGTGGTGCAACCGTTGCGGATGTAGCTTTGATGCGTAAGACAGTTGGGCCAGATATGGGAGTCAAGGCTTCTGGCGGTGCCCGTTCTTACGAAGATGCACTTGCCTTTATCAAAGCTGGTGCGACTCGCATTGGAGCTTCCTCTGGTGTAGCGATTATGGAGGGAGACGTGGCTAATGGCGACTACTGATTTGATTGATTTAGTTGTAGAAACCACGAAGAATGCCTATGTTCCATACTCTCATTTCCCTGTCGGAGCTGTTTTAGTAGCTAAAAATGGACAAGTTTTCACAGGTGTCAATGTCGAAAATGCTAGTTTCGGCTTGACCAATTGTGCAGAGCGAACAGCCATTTTTAAAGCTGTTTCTGAAGGCTTTTTAGACTTTGAGGAATTAATTGTTTACGGAGAAACGGAAAAACCGATCTCTCCGTGTGGTGCCTGCCGCCAAGTAATGGCAGAGTTTTTTAATCAGGATTTACCAGTGACCTTGGTCGCTAAAGATAAATCGACGGTCGTGATGACGGTCAAGGAGTTACTTCCATACTCTTTTACAGACTTAACTTGAGTCTGTTGCTGGTCAACTGACCAAAATTAAACTTGCAACTAAGTTGCACATCTTATATAGGAGGTTCAGAAATGAACAAGAAACAATGGCTAGGTCTTGGTCTAGTGTCTGTCGCAGCAATCGGACTTGCTGCATGTGGGAATCGTGCGTTCTAAATCAGATAGCTCTAACGCTAAAACTGATTTAAAAGCTGCTATCGTAACCGATACAGGTGGTGTTGATGATAAATCATTTAACCAATCTGCATGGGAAGGTTTGCAAGCTTGGGGTAAAGAAAAATGGCCTTTCAAAAGATAACGGCTATACTTACTTCCAGTCAACTGACGAGTCACAATACGCGAACAACCTAAACCAAGCTGCTACGGATGGTTACAACTTAGTATTTGGTATCGGTTTTGCCCTTCGTGATGCCGTTGAATCTGCTGCAAAAGATAATTCAAGTATTAACTACGTTATTATTGACGATGTAATTGATGGTCAAAAAGAATGTTGCTTCAGCAGTCTTGCAGATAATGAAGCAGCTTACCTTGCTGGTGTTGCAGCTGCAAAAACTACTAAGACAAAAACAAGTTGGTTTCATTGGTGGTATAGAAGGAACAGTTATCACATCGTTTTGAAAAAGGTTTCGAAGCTGGTGTGAAATCAGTTGATCCATCTATCAAGATTAAAGTGGACTATGCTGGCTCATTCGGCGATGCAGCTAAAGGTAAAACAATTGCTGCTGCTCACTATGCTGGTGGTGCGGATGTTGTTTACCAAGTAGCTGGTGGTACTGGTGCTGGAGTATTTAACGAAGCTAAGTCAATCAACGAAACAAGAAATGAAAATGAAAAAGTTTGGGTACTTGGTGTTGACCGTGACCAAACTGAAGAAGGTAAAATACAAATCTAAAGATGGTAAAGAATCTAACTTTGTTTTGGCATCAAGCTTGAAACAAGTTGGTAAGACTGTCCAAGACATCGCTAACCAAACAGCTAAAGGTAAATTCCCAGGTGGTAAAACTACAACCTTTGGTTTGAAAGACGGTGGTGTTGATTTGACAACAACCAACCTTTCTGAAGATGCTAAAAAAAGCTGTTGAAGAAGCAAAAGCAAAAATCCTTGACGGTAGTATCACAGTTCCTGATAAATAATTGAATGTTGAGCGATCCGACCTACTAGGGTCGCTCATTTTTAAATTCTGACGCCTTTTGCATCGGTTAAGCCTACTAGAATAGGAGTCCGAGGAGGTTATATCGACATAAAAATGAAATTCTGAAAGGAAAGAGCCATGACACATGAAAATGTCATTGAAATGCGAGAAATTACCAAGATTTTTGGTGAATTTGTGGCCAATGATAAAATCAATTTGGAACTCCGAAAAGGTGAGATTCACGCCTTTTAGGAGAAAAATGAAATGCCGGAAGTCAACCCTTGATGAATATGTTGGCCGGCCTACTTGAGCCGACTAGTGGTGAGATTGTAGTAAACGGAAAAGCCAGTTAAGCTGGACTCTCCATCAAAGGCGGCTTCACTTGGTATCGGGATGGTGCATCAGCACTTTATGCTTGTGGAAGCCTTCACTGTTGCTGAAAAATATTATTCTTGGAAGTGAGATTACAAAAATGGTATCTTAGACTTGAAACGCGCTACGCAAGAAATTAAGCGTTTGTCTAAGAAATATGGTTTGTCGGTCGATCCATCTGCCAAGATTGAGGATATTTCTGTTGGAGCCCAACAACGTGTTGAAATTCTGAAGACCCTTTACCGTGGTGCAGATATCCTCATCTTTGACGAACCAACAGCTGTTTTGACACCATCTGAGATTGATGAATTGATGAAAATCATGAAAAATCTGGTCAAGGAAGGTAAGTCTATCATTCTTATTACTCATAAGTTGGATGAAATTCGTGCAGTTTCTGACCGAGTGACTGTTATTCGTCGAGGAAAAATCGATTGAAACCGTTGAAATTGTTGGTGCAACCAACCAAGATTTGGCAGAAATGATGGTGGGACGTGCTGTTTCCTTTAAGACGGAGAAGAAACCTTCTAATCCTCAAGAAACGGTTCTTTCCATCAAGAATCTTGTCGTTGAAGAAAATCGCGGCGTTCCAGCTGTTAAGGGACTTTCACTGGATGTTCGTGCTGGTGAGATTGTTGGGATTGCAGGGATTGACGGAAATGGTCAGACAGAGTTGATTCAAGCTATCACAGGACTTAGAAAAGCGAGCTCGGGTGAAATTTTGATCAAGAACCAGTCCGTGATTGGTAAGAAACCACGTCAGATTACAGAGATGAAGGTCAGCCACGTACCTGAAGACCGCCATCGCGATGGTTTGGTGCTGCAGATGTCCATTTCTGAAAAATATTGCTTTGCAGACTTACTACAAGGAGCCGCTCAGCAAAAACGGCATCTTGAATTACAATAATATTTACTCTTACGCATGCAATCTGATGAAAGAGTTTGACGTGCGGGCAGCTAGCGAGTATGTACCTGCTTCAGCCCTCTCAGGAGGAAATCAACAGAAGGCTATCATTGCTCGGGAAGTGGATCGTGATCCAGACTTGCTGATTGTCAGTCAGCCTACTCGTGGACTTGATGTCGGAGCGATTGAATATATCCATAAACGCTTGATTGAGGAGCGTACTCAAGGTAAGGCAGTTCTTGTTGTCAGCTTTGAGCTAGATGAAATACTCAACCTTTCTGACAGAATCGCCGTTATCCATGATGGCAAGATTCAAGGAATTGTGACTCCAGAGAAGACTAATAAGCAAGAACTTGGTATTCTCATGGCTGGTGGTAAGATTTAGAAGGAGATTCAAAATGTCTAAAAACACAGCAGATCGCAGTCTCCTTTAATCTCAGTTCTTTTTAGGGATTTTATTAGGAGCGATTGTCATGGCTATCTTTGGCTATGACGCCATCTGGGGATATGAGTCCCTCTTTAAAACGGCATTCGGTTCTTTGAGAAGTTTGGGTGAAATTTCTCGGGCGATGGGACCTCTAGTTCTCATTGGTCTGGGTTTTGCCGTTGCTAGTCGGGCTGGATTTTTCAATGTCGGACTTCGGGCCAAGCCTTGGCTGGTTGGATTCTAGCTGGTTGGTTTGCCCTTTCCTTCCCTGACCTACCTCGCCCACTGATGTTGCTAGCAACTGTAGTCATTGCTGCAGTGGCTGGTGGGATCATTGGTGCTATACCAGGGGTTCTGCGTGCCTATTTAGGAACGAGTGAGGTCATCGTTACGATTATGATGAACTATATCGTCCTCTTCGTTGGAAATGCTTTCATCCGCAGCTTTCCAAAATCTGTGATGCAGAGTGTTGACTCTAGTAAGCGTGTTGGTGCCAATGCGATTTATCAAACAGAATGGCTGAGAAGTTTGACAGCTAACTCTCGGATGAATATTGGTATTTTCTTTGCCTTGATTGCAGTTGTGCTGATCTGGTATATGTTGAAGAAAACAACGCTTGGTTTTGAAATCCGCGCTGTAGGGCTGAATCCGAATGCATCTGAATACGCAGGGATGTCTTCTAAACGGACCATTATTTTTGTCTATGATTATTTCTGGAGCCCTTGCAGGACTTGGAGGAGTAGTAGAAGGACTAGGGTACTTATCAGAATGTCTTTGTACAAGGAAGTTCATTGAGCGTTGGTTTCAATGGTATGGCAGTTAGTCTTTTTAGCAGCAAACTCTCCAGTTGGTATCCTTTTTGCGGCTTTCCTCTTTGCAGTTCTAAGTGTTGGTGCTCCAGGTATGAACGTGGCTCAGATTCCGACAGAATTAGTCAATATCGTGACAGCTTCGATTATCTTCTTTGTCAGCGCCCATTACTTGATTGAGCGTCTGACTGGTAAGACAGTCTTTGAATTATTTAAAAACCGTAAGCAAGAAGCCAGTAAAGTGAAAGGGGAAACTAGGATGAGTATTGTAACGATATTAGGTTTATTAGTATCATCTATGCTGATTTATGCGGCTCCCTGATTTTTACAAAGTATCGGTGGAGCTTATTCGGAGCATGCCGGAGTCGTCAATGTCGGCTTGAAGGGATCATGGTAATGGGAGCATTTACAGGCGTTCTCTTTAACCCTGACTTTCGAAAGTAGTTTTGGCAGCTTGACTCCGTGGCTTTCCTTGATTGCTGCTGGTTTTGGTCGGAGTGCTCTTCTCCCTTATCCATGCTGTAGCAACCATTAACTTCCGCGCAGACCACGTTGTCAGTGGTACGGTTCTAAACTTGCTAGCACCAGCCTTGGCAGTCTTTTCTTGTAAAAGCTATCTACAACAAGGGGCAAACAGGACAACATTCAGCGTTCATTTGGTAAATTTAATTTTCCTATTTTGTCTGATATCCCAGTTATAGGAGATATATTCTTCAAACATACAAGTCTGATGGGATATTTGGCCATCGCCTTCTCTTTCCTTGCTTGGTTTATCATGTTTAAGACAAAAATTTGGATTGCGCCTTCGCTCAGTTGGAGAACATCCGCAGGCAGATACACTGGGAATCAATGTTTACCTCATGCGCTATTGCGGTGTTATGATTTCTGGTCTGCTTGGTGGTATTGGTGGAGCTATCTATGCTCAGTCAATCTCCGTTAACTTTGCTGTGACAACTATCATAGGTCCAGGATTTATCGCCTTGGCAGCTATGATTTTTGGTAAATGGAGTCCTATCGGTGCTATGTTGGCAAGTCTCTTCTTTGGAGCTTCTCAAAGTTTGGCCGTTATCGGAAACCAATTGCCTCTTCTTTCAAAAGTACCAACAGTTTACCTGCAGATTGCGCCATATGTCTTGACGATTGTGGTTCTTGCAGCCTTCTTTGGTAAAGCTGTTGCTCCGAAAGCAGACGGTATCAACTATATCAAGTCTAAATAACCCTTTACGAGGCTGGGACAAAAAGTCCTAGCCTCTCAATTGTCTTTGGATTGTCGAGCAAGACGCAGTGGTTGAGTGGGCTCTACTAGGCTGATTTCATCAGCTTTTACAGCCCTACTCAACTGTGCGGAGGTGGGACGACGAAATCGAATTCTTACGAATGACCGATTTCTGTCCCACTCTCGTTTTTTCCGATTTGAAGAATCTTTTATCAAGAGAAGAAATAGAAAAAGCCTGCTTCGCCTGAAGCAAGCTTTTAAAGATTAGTTCGTTGCGATTTCGTTCAATAAATCTTCTGCAGTAGTGGTTGGGTTAACGCGAACACGATTGAGCGAGAGCAAAGCCGTCTGCAAGTGAAGCAAGACCGTGGTTAGTCGTCAATCCCATCTTGTAGCCCAAACTTTCAGCTAATCTGCAAGGTCGCATCACTATAACGACCAGATGGATAGGCAACAGTCGTCGTCTTCTGTGATAGATTGTCATCTAAAAAGGCTTTAGAATCACGTAGTTCAAGGGTTTTGTTGATCAGCAGTAGCAGTTGATAGATCAGGGTGGTTGACGGTATGGTCTTCAAAGGACATTCCCTTTTCCTTCATTTCTTTTGATCTCATCTAGCGTCAGCATATCTTCACGGCCAGCTTGGACAAAGCCAGTAATGACATTGTTGGTTGCCTTCATCTGGTACTTCCTTTGAAGTAGTGGAAAGGCATTGGTGTAAAAGTCTCTCAAACTATCGTCAAAGGTCAGCCAGACTACTTTTTATTTTCAGGTAGGGACATTCTCTCGTCAAAGCTTTGTAAGCTTCATCTGGGGTTAAAGTATAATAACCAGCTTCTTTTCAGAGCCTGCAAATGACTTTCAAAAAGTAGTTGGATCTCACAATCAAACCAGCATTGCTGCCTCAGAGGGATCCATTACATGGATCGCATGGTACACTCGTAACTGAATCTTAACAGGCTCGTCCTGTTTTACCCACTCTGATTTTTGAAGCTTCTTCATTTGTTGAGGTAGAGTCTGGCTTTGAGGGTGGATTGCACAGTTTGGTTGCCTGGAAGAGGATTGTTTGCTAGGAGAGAACTGAGTCTTCCAAAGATATATTCTGCCCTAGGATTAGGGCGTGAGCAAGAAAAAGATTGGATAATAGAAAAAGGAATGCCTTTTTCTTAGCTTTATGTCTTTGCATGCGTCTTCCAATGTGTTTATCTGTCATGGTATCTCCTTCTAATCTCATGAGTTTGTAATTTCTTTACTTTACATTATAACAAATATACAAATAGATTTGTAGGCATTTCTATATATTTTTGTTATAATGTTTTTATATAAGAAATATTCAAGGAGTTCCTCATGTCTATTAAAAATTGCTTTTTACTTGGTTTTGGAACAGTTGCTGCAGTGGTGTTCCTTTCTTGTTGAAAGAAAAATGGAGAAAAAGATTGTTCAGGCTGCTCATTCTGAGATTGAAGTTGCTAAAGTTTTGGTCAGATGATGCTGAAAAGAACGTCTTTTGGCAGCTGGAAATGATTACAACTGTGACCAAATGTGGATGAAATCTTAAATGACAGTGAAATTGCGATCGCAGGGAGCTGATGGGACGGATTGAACCAGCTAAAACCTTTATCACGCGCGCACTTGAAGCAGGTAAACATGTGGTAACTGCTAACAAAGACTTGCTGGCAGTTCATGGTTCTGAATTGTTAGATATTGCTAAGAAAAATGGCGTTGCTCTCTACTATGAAGCAGTTGTTGCAGGCGGTATCCCTATTTTACGCACCTTGGTTAATTCATTGGCATCTCGACAAGATTACCCGCGTTTTGGGCGTGGTCAATGGAACATCTAACTCTGCATGATGACCAAGATGGTAGAAGAAGTTGGTCTTATGAGGATGCTCTCGCAGGAAGCGCAACGTTTAGGATTTGCTGGAGAGCGATCCAACTAACGACGTTGATGGAATTGACGCAGCCTATAAAATGGTTATCCTCAGCCAATTTGCTTTCGGTATGAACATCAGGGTTTGAAGACGTCAGCCACTCAAGGTATTCGCAACATCACTCCAGAAGATGTCGCTGTTGCTCAAGATTTGGGCTATGTGGTGAAATTGGTCGGCCTCAATTGAGGAAACACCATCAGGAATCGCTGCTGAAGTAACACCGACTTTCTTGCCAAAAGCGCATCCGCTGGCTAGCGTAAACGGCGTAAAATGAATGCGGTCTTTGTCGAGTCAATCGGCAGGGAGAACGCATGTATGCGGCCCAGGTGCAGGTCAAAAACCAACTGCTACCAGTGTCGTTGCGGATATCGTTCGTATCGTCCGTCGCCTAAATGAAGGCACGATTGGCAAAGCTTTCAATGAATTTAGTCGCGAGCTTGTCTTGGCTAAACCTGAGGGATGTCAAGAAGCAACTATTATTTCTCTATCTTGGCTCCAGATGCCAGAAGGCCAAGTCTTGCATTTGGCTGAAATCTTCAATGCTGAAGAAATTTCTTTCAAGCAAATTCTGCAAGAAGGCATGGATGGTGAAACTGCTCGTGTAGTCATCATCACGCATGCTGTTAGCAAGACTCAGCTAGAAAAATGAAAGTGGCCAAGCTCCGTGAGGTACCAGAGTTCGAATTGCTCAACACCTTTAAAGTATTAGGAGAATAAGATGAAAATTATTGTACCAGCAACCAGTGCCAATATCGGGCCTGGTTTTGACTCAGTTGGTGTTGCAGTCCTCCAAAATATTTAGAAATTGAAGTCTTGGAAGAAAGTGAGGAGTGGGTTATTGAACATGACCTCAATCCTCGAATTCCAATGGATAAACGGAATTTACTAATCAAGATTGCCCTGCAATTAGCCCCAGACCTTCAGCCTCATCTTTTAAAAAATGACCAGCGATGTCTTTTGGCGCGCGGTCTTGGCTCTTCTAGCTCTGTTATCGTTGCAGGGATTGAACTGGCCAATCAGTTAGCAAATCTGAACTTATCGGATCATGAAAAGCTAAAAATTGCGACAAAAATCGAAGGGCATCCGGACAATGTCGCACCAGCAATTTATGGAAATCTAGTGATTGCAAGCTCTTTCCAAAATCAAGTTTCAGCTGTTGTGTCAGATTTCAGAGGTCAGCTTTATCGCTTTTTATTCCAGATTATGAGTTGAGAACGAGTTGAAAGCCGCCGTGTCTTGCCTAATCGCCTTTGCACAAGGAAGCTGTTGCGGCAAGCTCTGTAGCCAATGTCGCAGTTGCAGCGCTCTTAAAAGGCGATATGAAAACAGCTGGTCGTGCTATCGAATCAGATCGTTTCCATGAGATATCGTCAGCCGCTTATCAAAGAATTTTCTGACATTAAATTCTTAGCCAGAAAACAGGGCGCTTTTGTGACTTATATCTCTGGAGCTGGTCCGACTGTCATGGTTTTTATCTCCGAGAGACAAGGCTGAGCAGATTTATCAGCAAATCAAGGAACAAGGCTTTTTGATGGACAAGTCTTCCAGTTGCAAGTCGATACTCAGGGTGTACGTGTAGAAAAATAGAAGAGAGTTTGAGGATGACGAACTTGTGGACGCAGTGTTGGTCTACAATCTTCGTTCTCCTCTTTCTTTTTGTTTTGAAAAAGAATCTTTATTTCTCAGTCTATCGTAAATATCATTTAATTTTTGATATAATAGAGTGTAATTTGTAAAAAGAGAGTAAGTCATGCAAAACCTAGAAAAATTTTCTGCGGAATTAGAAGGAATCGATATCCGTTTTGAATGAACCTTGAGTCAATACACTTATACGAAGGTAGGCGGAGCTGCCGATTTCTTAGTTTTTCCACGCAACCGTTATGAATTGGCTCGGATTGTCGAGTTGGCCAATCGTGAAAAATATTCCTTGGTTGGTGCTTTGGGAATTCAAGCAATATTATCGTTCGAGATGGCGGTATTCGAGGCTTTGTCATCATGTTTGACAGTCTAAATAACGTAGCAGTAGATGGCTATACGATTGAGGGCAGAGGCTGGTGCCAATCTAACTCAGACTACTCGTGATTGCCCCTGCATCATAGTTTGACTGGCTTTGAATTTGCCTGTGGCATCCCTGGGTAGTGTTGGCGGAGCTGTCTTTATGAATGCTGGCGCTTATGGCGGAGAAATTGCTCATGTGTTTGTTTCTTGCAAGGTCTTGACACCCGAAGGAGAGATAAAGACCTTGGATGCGCGTGATATGCGCTTTGGTTATCGCCATTCACTTATTCAAGAAACTGGCGACATCGTCATTTCAGCTAAGTTTGGTCTGGCACCAGGTGTCCACCAAAACATTCTGTCAGGAAATGGAACGTCTGACCTATCTGCGTGAACTCAAGCAGCCTTTGAATACCCACTGCTGGGTCTGTCTTTAAGCGTCCTCTGGGACATTTTTGCTGGTCAGCTCATCAGTGAGGCCGGTTTAAAAGGCTATCGAATCGGTGGTGTAGAGGTTTCAGAAAAACATGCTGGTTTCATGATTAATGTCGATCATGCGTACAGCTAGCGATTATGAAGAGTTGATTGCTCATGCTCATTAAAAGTAGTCAAAGAGCATCTCAGGTGTCACTCTGGAACGAGAAGTTCGAATTATTGGAGAAGCATAAGAGTCCCATATGTAATTGTCTGATTGCTTTTTCTAAGATTTGTCCAAGTCTTTTGGGATAGCCAATATCCATGTGTCATTAGTAAAGGGGGTGAGCCTCATCGATATCGCAAGTATGCAGGGCCATAGTAGCTCCTCGAGAGGTGTCTGACAGAGCCAAAAATCTGTTAATACATGGAAAAAGAAGGAATTTATGCCAAATTGAAAAACCACTATTGAGTTCAAAAACGTTTCGAAGGTTTTTGAAGACAGTAACACTGTCGTTCTCAAAGATATTAACTTTGAATTAGAAGAAGGAAAATTTATACTCTTCTAGGGGCTTGGCCCTGGGAAATCAACGATTCTTAATATTATTGCAGGACTGTTGGATGCGACTACAGGAGATATCTCTTTTGGATGGCGTCCGATCAATGACATTCCTACTAATAAACGGGATGTTCATACTGTATTCCAGTCCCTACGCCCTTTTCCGCATATGAATAGTTTTTGAGAATGTAGCCTTTCCGTTGTGGCTGCGGAAGGTAGACAAAAAGAAATTGAAGAACGGGTTACTGAAGTTCTGAAAATGGTCTCAGCTGAAGGATATGAGCGCTGTTCAATCTCGGAGACTTTCAGGCGGTCAACGCCAGCGGGTAGCCATTGCTCGTGCCATCATCAATCGGCCACGGGTTGTCCTACTAGACGAGCTCTTTCTGCGCTGGATTTGAAGTTGCGGACGGATGTGCAATATGAGCTCCGTGAACTAGCAGCGCCTTGGGATCACTTTTGTCTTTGTCACCCACGACCAGGAAGAAGCCCTAGCTATGAGTGACTGGATTTTTGTCATGAATGAAGGGGAGATGTCCGGTCAGGAACGCCAGTGGATATCTATGATGAGCCGATTAACCACTTTGTTGCGACCTTTATCGGAGAATCTAATATCCTGCCAGGTAAGATGACTCGAAGACTACTTGGTCGAGTTCAATGGCAAAGCGCTTTGGAAGCGGTTGACGGAGGAATGCGACCAAACGAATCCGATGAAGTGGTGATTCGTCCAGAAGATTTTGCGCATTACCCTCGCCTGAAGAAGGAAATTGCAGGGTTAAAGCGGATACGCAGCTTTTCCGCGGGGTTCATTATGAAATTATCGCCTACGATGAACTCGGAAATGAATGGATGATTCATTCGACCCGCAAGGCCATCGTCGGAGAAGAAATCGGTCTGGACTTTGAGCCAGAGGATATCCACATCATGCGCCTCAATGAAACCGAAGAAGAATTCGATGCTCGGATTGAAGAATACGTAGAAATCGAAGAACAAGAAGCAGGGCTGATAAACGCCATTGAGGAGGAAAGAGATGAAGAAAACAACCTCTAACCTTTTTATGCTTCCATATTTTCTTTTGGATTCTGCTTTTTGTCCTAGGCTCCAGTGATAATGATTGTCTGGAAATCATTCTTTAATATCGAAGGACAGTTCACGCTGAAAACTATCGGATTTATTTCACGTCGCCCAGAATTTGACCTATCTGAAAATGAGCTTTAACTCGGTATTTTATGCAGGCATCATCACCTTGGTGACCTTACTCATATCCTATCCGACTGCTTATTTTTGATCTCAGCTTAAGCATCGCCAGCTCTAGTTGATGCTGATTGTCCCGTCGACTTGGATTAATCTTTTGCTTAAGGCTTTACGCTTTTATCGGCATTTTTGGGCAAAATGGCTCAGTAAATGAATTTTTGACCTTTATCGGTATCGGTCCCAAAGCAGATTCTTTTTCACTGACTTTTCTTTTATTTTTGTTGCGAGCTACATTGAGCTGCCCTTTATGATTCTGCCGATTTTTCAACGTCTTGGATGATTTGGATCCCAACCTCATCAATGCTAGCTATGACTTGGTGCCAATCGTTGGCAGACTTTCCGCAATGTCGTCTTTCCACTTTCAATGAATGGTGTGAGAAGTGGCGTGCAGTCAGTCTTTATTCCAGTCTCAGCCTCTTCATGCTGACGCGTTTGATCGGTGGGAACCGTGTTATTACGCTGAGTCAGCCATTGAACAGCATTTCTTGACGACGCAAAACTGGGGAATGGGCTCAACCATCGGAGTGGTTCTTGATTATTGCCATGCTCTTCACTATGTGGGCAACCAAGGAAAGGAGAGAACGATGAAAAAATTTGCTAATCTCTATTTAGCGATTGTGTTTCTAATCCTTTATCTTCCGATCTTTATTTGATTGCTCTATGCCTTCAATGCTGGCGATGATATGAACAAATTTACAGGGCTTTTGATCTGGTCTCATTTCAAAAGTTATTTGAAGATTCGCGCTTGATTTTAATTTTATGCAGACTTTCTTCTTAGCCTTTCTTTCTTCCCTCATTGCTACCTATTATCGGAACTTTCGGTGTTATTTATATTTTACCAAGCTCCGCAAGAAGTATCAGGATGCCTTCCTATCCATCAATAATATTTTTGATGGTGGCGCCTGGACGTTATGATTAGGCTAGCTCCTGATTCTCTTTACCACGGCTAAATTCAGCTGGGCTTTTGTGTCCGTTTTAGCCAAAGCCACGTTGCCTTTTTCAATTCCTATTGTTGTGCTAATGATTTTTGCCACGGCTAAAAGAAATGAATGACGATATGATTAAGGCTGCTTATGATTTGGGAGCTAGTCAAGTTCAGATGCTCAAGAAATCATGCTGCTCTTTATCTGACACTCAGCGATCATTGCTGGCTACTTTATGGCTTTCACCTACTCACTAGATGACTTTGCTGTGACCTTTCTTTGTGACAGGGAAATGAGCTTCTCGACTCTTTTCCGTAGAAATTTATTCCGTGCACGGCAAGGAATTTCCTCGAAATCAATGCCCTGTCTGCTCTGGTCTTTCTCTTTAGTATCGTTTTTAGTCATTGGCTATTACTTTATCACGCGTGAGAAGGAGGAAGCAGCATGAAAAACTCTATTCGTTTTTTTAGCAGGGATTCTTGCGATTATCCCGATCTTGTGGGGAATTAGCTATCGGATTGAGAGAGAAGCCAACAGCAAGGGCAGTGATAAATTGGTCGTCTATAACTGGGGAGATTACACTGATCCGGAATTGCTGACAGAGTTTACCAAGGAAACAGGTGTGCAGGTGCAGTATGAAACCTTCGATTCCAACGAAGCCATGTACACGAAAAATCAAACAAGGTGGAACAACCTACGACATTGCTATCCCAAGCGAGTACATGATTGCCAAGATGATGAAGGAAAACTTGGTAGAGAAATTGGACCATAGCTAGATCAAAAGGCTTGGAAAATATTGGTTCAGACTTTTTGGATCAGCCATTTGATCCAGGAAACCAGTATTCCATTCCTTATTTCTGGGGAACGCTGGGAAATTGTTTACAATACTAAAAATGGTCGAGCACGCGCCTGAACACTGGAACGATCTCTGGAAGCCAGAATACAGAAACTCCATCATGATGATTGACGGAGCCCGCGAAGTCATGGGGATTGGTCTGAACTCGAATGGTCATAGTCTTAACTCCAAAGATGCTGACCAGTTGCAGGAGGCTGTCGATAAACTCTACACTCCTGACGCCCAATATCAAAGCCATCGTCGCTGATGAGATGAAAGGCTACATGATTCAGAATAACGCGGCTATTGGCGTGACCTTCTCTGGCGAAGCTCGCCAAATGCTGGAGGCCAATGAAGATCTGCGCTATGTTGTGCCTACAGAAGCCAGCAACCTTTGGTTTGACAATATCGTTATTCCAAAAACGGTCAAAAATAAAAAAGCTGCCTATCAGTTTATCAATTTCATGTTGAGACCAGAAAATGCTTATAAAATGCCCTTTATGTTGGCTACCAATCACCAAACCTTCCTGCCAAGGCCATGCTGCCAGAAGAAGTGCAGGAAGACGAGGCCTCTATCCAAACCTGAAGAAACCATGAAGCATCTGGAAGTCTATCAGCAATTAGGACCAAAAATGGCTCCGGAACATACAATGACCTCTATCTTCAAGTCAAAATGTATCGTGCAAATAGCAAAGAAGAGGCTGGGACAAAAGTCCCTAGCCTCTCAATTGTCTTTGGATTATCGAGCAGCGCAGGGGTTGAGTGGGTTTCTACTACGCTGATTTCATCAGCTTTTACAGCCCTACTCATCTGTGCGGAGGTGGGGACGACGAAATCGAATTCTAACGAATTACTGATTTCTGTCCCACTCTTTTTATATTTTTGACTTGTATAATTATTTGAAAAAGCAGTAGAGAAAGTAGTAAAATTATATTAACATATGCAATAGAGCCTTGTGCTCAATTAAGGAGGAAATCATTATGTCAGTTTTCTACGTTCCATCAGTCAATTTGATTGGTAAAGGTGTCATCAATGAATTTGGCGGTCATGTCAAAGAGCTGGGCTTCAAGAAAGCTCTCATCGTTACAGACCACTACATTGCATCCAGTGACATTTTACCAAAAGTCATCAAGCCGCTAGAAGCAGAAGGAATTGAATACGTGGTTTTTGAAGATGTAGACCCAAATCCTTCTTGTAAGAATGTTTATGATGGATTAGCTACTCTTCAAGAAAATGATTGTGATTTTATCATCAGTGTCGGCGGTGGCTCACCTCAAGATGCTGCTAGCTGTATTTCCATCATGGCGACAAATGGTGGTAAGCCGCAAGATTATGAAGGGCTCCACAAGTCTAAAGAAAAGGGTCTGCCAGTTGTAGCCATCAACACCACGGCAGGGACTTCTGCCGAAATCACTATCAACTATGTTATCACGGATGAAGAACGTAAGGTCAAGATGGTGATGGTTGATAAAAATAGCTTGGCTCTCATCTCTGTCAATGACCCAGAGCTCATGGTTTCCAAACCAGCTAATTTAACGGCAGCGACTGGGATGGATGCTTTGACTCATGCTGTTGAGGCCTTGGTAACTCCTGGTGCTTATGGCGTGACCAAGAAGTTGTCTATTGGTGCTATTGAGTTGATTAAGGAATATTTGCCGCGTGCAGTTGCTAATGGCCATGATATAGAAGCGCGTGAAGCTATGGTCAATGCTATTTTCCTTGGGGGCATGTCCTTTAACAATGCAGGTCTGGGTTACGTGCATTCGATGGCTCACCAGCTTGGTGCGGTCTATCATCTACCTCATGGCGTTTGCTGCGCTATGCTCCTACCAGTAGTTGAGCGTGAAAATGCCAAACGTGTGCCAGCAGCCTTTAGAAATGTAGCTAAAGCTTTAGGCTTGCATACCGAAGGCAAGACTGATGAAGAGTGTGCAGCATATGCCATTTCGGAAATCGAAACCTTGTCTGAAACGGTCGGTATTCCTAAGAAATTGACCGAGCTTGGTATTGAAGAAAAAGGACTTTGATTTTGAATACCTTTCTAAGAATGCTTTGATTGATGCTTGCGCACCTGGCAATCCTTTCATGCCGACTTTAGAAGAAACCATTGCTTTATACAAGGAATTGTTTTAAGCCAAAGGAAAACAGTTCACTCTCTAAATTTAGTTGATTTATATCAAAAAAAGACAGTTGCTCTCTCCCACAACTGTCTTTTTAATTTATGGAAATGGGATGGTCGTACAGGATTAGTGTCTCTAAAATAAACTTAGCAATAGCTGTGGCGACGTCCATTTTCTTCATTGCTATCTGTTACATAGTCGGCTAAGTCTTTGACATGCTGGCTAGCATTTCCCATGGCAACGCCCAAGCCAGCAAACTGCAGCATTTCAATATCGTTATTCGCATCGCCCAGTGCCATGATTTCCTCAGGCTTGATCTCTAAGCGTTGTGCTAGACGCTCTAGGGAAAAGGCTTTGGTAACACCTTTTGGCATCGCCTCGTAGATGACAGGCTGGGAGCGGACGCCACTGAATCGTTGGCAGAGTTCTTGAGCGAACTTGGTCTCAAAATCGTCTACCTGCTCTGGATTTCCTAGAAACATAGCTTGGAACATTCGATGCTTGCCGCTGCAAGTTTCTTCAAGGCTGATTTCAGTAGGAGTCGTAAAGACGAGAGCCGCATCATCTGTCACAATTTTGCTAGCCTTTTCTCCTACGACGAAGTAATGCTCTTCATCAAATAAGGTCAACTGCACTTGGCTCTGTTCCGCTAAACTGTAGAGGTAGCGAATGTCATCGGGCTTTAATTTCTGCCAGTCGACGACCCGCCAATCGCTAGTCTGATGGATAGCGCAGCCATTGTCTACGATGACATATTCATTTTCATTCTCCAAGCCCAACTCCTGATAGTAGGGCTTGACCCCCACGAGCGGTCTGCCCGTGCATAGAACCAGCTTGACCCAGCTTGGATAGCTTGGTGGATAGCATCAATATGAGCTTGAGGAATCTTTTTTTCCTCAGTCAGCAAGGTTCCGTCCATATCAAGGGCAATTAGTTTAATCATAGTTTTTCTCCAATAGTATTTGTGAATATTATAGCATATTTTCTATTGCTAGGAGAGCAGAAATGGGGAAAGATTGTTTTTAATTTTCCTGTCCTTATGGTATAATAAGAAAAATCTAGTAAGGAAAAGAGAAGCTATGAAAGCAAAGCGTATTGTATTTAAAAGTTGGAACGAGCTCGTTGACAAATCCTGATGGTAGCCTGTCGCGGGCAAAGGTGCGGGAAATCACGCATCAATTATCGGTCTTACACGAAGCCGGACATGAGTTGATTTTGGTATCGTCTGGAGCCATTGCGGCAGGTTTGTTTCGTCTCTGGGCTTTAAAAAACGCCCAACTAAAGTAGCCGACAAACAGGCTTCGGCAGCTGTTGGTCAGGGCCTTCTCCTAGAGGAGTACACAACTAATCTGCTTCTGAAGAAGATTGTATCTGCCCAGATTTTGCTGACGCAGGATGATTTTGCGGATAAACGGCGTTACAAAAATGCCCACCAAGCTCTGTCAGTCCTCCTTAATCGGGGTGCCATTCCCATTATCAATGAGAATGACACAGTTTCTATCGAGGAGCTATAGGTGGGGGACAATGACACGCTGAGTGCTCAGGTGGCAGCCATGGTTCAGGCGGATCTTTTGGTACTTTTGACAGATGTTGATGGGCTTTACACAGCCAACCCAGCTTCAGATCCAACTGCCCAACGTCTTGAAAGAATTGAGGCGATCTCTAGCGATTTGATTGACATGGCAGGCGGTACGGGCTCCAGCAATGGTACTGGTGGCATGCTGACCAAGATCAAAGCAGCAACTTTGGCGACCATGTCTGGTGTACCAGTTTATATTTGTTCGTCACTTAAAAACAATGCTTTATTGGAGGCGGCGAGCCAGACTCGAGACGGGAGCTTTTTCTCAGCGCAGGATAAGGGCTTGAAGACGCAAAAACAGTGGCTGGCCTTTCTATGCCAAGAGCCAAGGTGCCATCTATGTAGATGAGGGAGCGGCACAGGCACCCGCTACGATGGTAAAAAGCCTTCTGGCATCAGGAATTGTTAGGTTAGATGGGCATTTTTCTACCAAGATACAGTGACGGTGTACGAAGAAGAGACTGGTGCGATTTTAGGAAAGGGGCGCGTGCGCTTTGGTAAACCTGCCCTCAAGGATATGCTGCGTTCTAGCAAGCCGAAGGGAGTCGTGATTCATCGTGACGATTGGATTTCTATTACTCCAGAGCTCCAACTGCTCTTTTTCTGAATTTTTAAGAGGAAAATAGGGGCTTACATATTTCCTTTACCCGAACTCTTCCAACATCTTCGCCAATAGAAAAAGAAATTATTGTATCTTACGAAAGGAGGCGCTATGACCTCAACACAAGAATTATTTGAAATTGTAAAAAGTCCAAAAATCAATCAACACAGCTACAACTGCTGAGAAAAACCAAGCATTAGAGGAAATGGCAAAGCAGCTCTGGCTTTCGCGTGCGGACATTTTGGCAGCTAATGAACTGGATATGGCAGCGGCAAAAAGGTAAGATTGTCGATGTGATGCTGGATCGCCTTTATCTAGATGAGGATCGGATTGCTGGCATGGCAGAGGGCATTCGTCAGCTGATTGACTTGGAGGATCCCTAGGCAAGTCTTGAAAAGACTGAGCTTGATAACGGCCTTGTCATCAGTAAAAAGCGAGTGGCTGCGGGCGTGATTGGGATTATCTGCGAAAGCCGCCCTAATGTCACCTCTGACGCTGCGGCTCTGGCGCTAAAGAGTGGCAGTGCAGTCGTTCTCAGAAGTGGCAAGGATGCTTATCAGACAGCACTAGCTATTGTCACAGCTCTGAAAAAGGTTTGGCTCAGACCAAGATTTCGCCGGATTGTATCCAATTGGTTTCTGATACCAGTCGGGCTTCAGCTCAGGCAATGATGAAGGCCAAGGGCTATCTGGATTTGCTTATTCCTCGTGGTGGCGCGGGCTTGATTCAGGCGGTCGTGGAAAATGCTACTGTGCCAGTTATTGAGACAGGTACTGGAATTGTTCATATCTATGTAGATAAGGATGCTAATCAAGACAAGGCTTTTTGTGATTATTGAGAATGCCAAGACCAGTCGCCCCTCAGTCTGCAATGCCATGGAGGTCCTGCCGATTCATGAAGAGATTGCAGCAGAATTTTTGCCACGTTTGCAGAAGATGCTGGTGACTGATCGTAATGCTGCGCAAGAAAAAGCTGTTGAATTACGTTTGGATGAGAAAGCAGCTCAGTATATATCAGGCTCGCAAGCTAGACCGGAAGATTTTGACACCGAATTTTTGGACTATATCTTAGCTGTCAAGCTGGTTTCCTCGCTGGAAGAAGCGGTGGAGCATATTGAGGCTCACAGCACTCATCACCGGATGCCATTGTGACGGAGAACGATGCAGCGGCAGCTTACTCTCAGAGCAGGTGGATAGCGCAGCGGTTTATGTCAATGCTTCAACCCGCTTTACAGATGGCGGTCAATTTGGCCTTGGCTGCGAAATGGGGATTTCCACTCAGAAACTGCATGCCAGAGGTCCTATGGGACTGAAAGAGTTGACCAGCTATAAATACGTCATCCAAGGACTGGTCAAGGAGGAAAATAAAGATGAAAATTGGATTTATCGGTCTGGGAAATATGGGGCAGTCTTGCTCGCCTGAGTTACCCAAGATGAAAGAATTAGAAGCGAATTACTCTGGCCAATCGCAGTCGTGACAAGGCTGAAAAGATTGCTGCTGGAAGTTGGTGGGCAGCCGGTCAGTAATGAAGAGGTTTTTTGCTCAGGCAGAGGTGATTTTTCTGGGCATCAAACCAGCTCAATTTGCTGACTTACTAGCTGAGTATCAGGAGATTCTAGAAAAGCGGATTCTCTTCTGTTGGTTTCGATGGCCGCTGGTTTGCCTTTTTGGAGTTATTAGAAAAATTAACACCCAGCCACCATCGTTGGATTCTGGATCATGCCTCAATACACCAGTAGCTGTAGGGTGAGGGTGTTATTGCCTATGCCTTATCTCAGCAGGCGAATCAAGCGGATGAAGACTTGTTGCGTGAGCTTCGTCCCTCGGCTGGCCTTTTGGTCAAACCAGAGGAAAAGCAGTTGGATGCGGCGACAGCTCTGCTGGCTGTGGACCAGCTCTTCGTTTATCTTTTTATAGAAGCTTTTAGCGGATGCGGTGTCCGAGCTGGACTTTAGTCGCGACATATCGCTTGAACTGGCCAATCAAACCCTTTTAGGCGCTGCTAAACCAAGTCAGATCAGTGGCCAACATCCGGCTCAGCTCAAAGATCAAGTTCGCAGTCCAGCTGGTCTGACTCATCGCTGGGGTATAGCCAGCCCGAAGAAAATGCTTTTCGAGGAACGGTCATGGCTGCTGTCTGCTGCCTATCAAAGGACACAGGAGTTGGGAAAATGAAGGATTTACCAGTTTTGAACCGATTTCTGACGATTTGAAATAACAAGCTTAACTTTCAGTGGACATGCTTTTTAGGGTAAACTAGGAAACAGCTAAAAATTTTTCTATTGACCCTTCAGAAGATAATGGGAAAGTATATTATCTCTCAACAAACAGCAGGCTAACGGTTTGGTTGTTTTTCATTTAAAGGGAAGAATGATATAATGAAGTAGAGAAAAATCTTGAATGAGGTACCCCATGAACGAAATCAAATGCCCCTAACTGGTGGGGAGGTTTTTACTAGTCAATAGAGCCAGTACAGTGAGCTTTTTGTCGCAGGTTCGACTGCAGAGTTTGACAAGGAAATTCATGCTCGGATTGAGCAGGAGCTGGCTTTAGCAGAGCAAAATCCCAGAATGCTCAACAAGCCCTGCTATCGCAGAAAGAGCAGGAAATTAGCAATCTTCAAGTCAAATTGCTCAATTTGAGACCCAGCAGGAATTGGGTAAAAGAAAGAGGCTGAGCAGGCAGCTAGTCTTCAATTGCAGGAGAAGGATAAGAAAGTCCAGCAACTGGAAAAATCGAGCTGACAACTCTGCGCTTGAGCATGAAAAATCAATTGCAAAAAGACCTTGTCTGCTCTGGAAAAAGAGCGCGACGAGGTTAAGAATCAGCTAGTTTTGCAAGAAAAGCGAAGCAGCGCTGGCTCAGACCTCGCTAAAGAGCGCTATGAGGTAGAGCTGCGGGCAGAAAGATGAGACCATAGAGTTCTATAAGGATTTCAAAGCCAAGCAGTCTACTAAAATGATTGGCGAGAGTTTGGAACAGCACTGTGAGTACGAGTTTAACAAGAACCGTATGGCCATGTTTCCGCGAGCGGAGTTTGGCAAGGACAATGATGCCAGAACAGGCAGCAAGGGTGACTACATTTCACCGTGAGGTGGATGAAAATGGTGTAGAAATCCTCTCATCATGTTTGAGATGAAAATGAAGGCGATGAGACAGCGACTCAAGAAGAAAAATGAGCATTTTTCAAAGAGCTGGATAAGGACCGGCGGGAGAAAAGGCTGTGAGTATGCTATTCTGGTGACACTCTGGAGGCTGACAGCGAACTCTACAATTCGGGTATTGTCGATGTGTCCTATGCCTATGAGAAGATGTATGTTATCCGACCACAGTTCTTCTTGCCCATGATTACCCTCTTGCGTAATGCTGCGCTCAACTCGCTCCAGTACAAGCAAGAACTGGCCTTGGTGCGGGAGCAGAACATTGATATTACGCATTTTGAGGAAGATTTGGATGCCTTTAAAGTAGCTTTCGCCAAGAACTATCAGTCTGCTTTCGACCAACTTTGGCAAGGCCATCGAAGAGATTGACAAAGCTATCCGCCGGATGGAAGAAATCAAGAAATTCCTGACGACCTCTGAAAACCAGCTGCGCTTAGCAAACAACAAGCTGGACGACGTCTCTGTACAAAAACTGACACGCAAAAATCCTACTATGAAAGCTAAGTTTGAGCTTTGAAGGAGACTAGGAGGCCCTCTAGTGCAGATACGAAAAGTAACCATGAAAGATGCTGAAGCCTTACTGTCTCTATACGAAGACTTGGGCTATCCAAATCGACCGCTTCTAAGCTGGCTCGATCAGTTTAGAATGATTCTCTCTCAGCCGCATTATGGCTGTCTTTTTAGCTGAAAGAAACGGAGAAATTTTTAGGTTTCTTAGGTTATGCAAAGCTCTTCTTTTTGAATCAGATGGATCTTACTATCGTATTTTAGCTTTGTCAGTTGCAAAAAGAAGCAAGACGACAAGGAATTGCTAGTAGGCTAATCAATGAATTGAAAAAACAAGCGGTAAAAGAAGGAGTTAAGGCACTGGCTCTAAATAGTGGATTAACTGCTGAACGAAATGCTGCACATCAGTTTTATAAGGCGGTTGGATTTGAAAAAGTGACTGCCGGCTTTGCTTTGCATTTAAAAAGTCAACATAAATAAATCATGAAAATAGCAGAGGAAACAAAGTAATAGTCTACAGCAACATGAACAGCATAAGGGCTTCCAAAAGCGAGTTTTTAGTATTTTTAGAAAGTTAATCAATGAACGGAATTACTCAACTTAAGAAAAGAAGCGGGCATGACCTCGCATGATGCGGTCTTTTAAGCTGCGTAAAATTTTGGGAACGAAGAAAATTGGTCACGGGGGCACCTTTGGATCCAGATGTAGTCGGGTGCTTCCCGATTGCTGGGAGCAAGGCGACACGCTTGGTCGAGTTTATGCAGGAGGAAGCGCAAGGTCTACGAGGGGAGATTACGCTAGATGTCAACGACAACAGAAGATGCCAGCGGAGACATCTTAGAGCTGGACGCCGGGTGACAGAGCTTTAGAAGAAGCTCTCATAGATGAAGCCATGGAATCTATGACTCGGTGAGATTCGCCAGATACCGCCCATGTACCTCGTGCAGTCAAGGTTACTGGCCGTAAGCTTTATGAGTATGCGCGTGCAGGTCAAGAAGTGGAGCGCCCAGAGCGGCGGGTGACCATCTATAGCTTTGAGCGCACCAGTCCGATTGTCTCATGAAGATGAGCAAGCTCGTTTTCGTTTTCGAGTCAAGTGCAGCAAGGACCGATGTCCGAACCTCCTGTCTGTTGATTTAGGGAGCTAAGCTGGGCTTTGCCAGTCACATGTCCCAGCTGACAAGGACTTCTTCAGCAGTGTGAGCTTTGATGATGCTTGACCTTGATCAAATAGCGGAGCGAGTGGCAGTGGAGGATTTTACATTTTCAGCCCTTTTGGAGTTGTGGGACAGGTGAGTCTACCCAAGATTGAACTAACGGTAGAGCAGCTAGAGGAGTCCGCCACGGTCGCTTTTATTTTCATTGAAAATGCGGCAACAATCTTGGCTGGTTTCATAAAGGTAAGCTTATCGCTATCTTAGAAAAAGGAAGAATCTTATAAACCTAAAAAGTTTTTCTTTGATCATATAAAAATATCAGAGTCCTGAAATCTATTTTCAGGATTTTTATGCCTAGAATAATTAATCAAATCTATAAACTAAAAAGTATAAATATACTGTTTGAATAGAATCAGAAACACTTATAAAATTTACTGTGAATTCTGAGAGATAGCAATACTCAAAAATTGGACAGTTTCGCTAAAAATGATTTAGTAATGATAGGGCTATAAAATTGCTTAAATCTTACTTATATGGTACACTCTGAGGGAGTGACAATTTTAAATAATAAGGAGGGTTCCAATACATGGGACAAGACTGGAAGAAAATAGAAAAGGCAACGTTTTACAATTCGTAAGACGAGAGCATGGGAGCGCATGTTCAGTTTTTCTAGGATCAAGTATTTTCTTTCTAGGAGGGGAGTGTGCAAGCAAGTTAGTCCTTCTGCACAAGACCAAGCAGCTCATAGCAGAAGCTGCTAGAGCTTCAGATGAAAAAGAGTCTGAGAAACCGGCAACTCGAAGCACAAGCCGAACCTGAAAAAGAATGCTGCGTCAGTAAGGCAGATGTTCAAGCAACTGAAGCTAAGGAACAAGCAGCACCTAGCACTGAAGATGTAGTTAAAGCAGAAGAAGCTGCTGCTTTCCAAAAAGACGAAAAAGTCAGGAAGAAACAAATGCTCCGAAAGAAGCTAAAGCAGAAGAAAAGGCTGAGCCAAAAAGAAGAAAAACAGCAAGTTCTGAAGCTAGTGTGGCCGCACAACCCAAGCGTTCAGGCTCATCAGGATTCAGAAGTGTTAGCGGTACATCAGATTCCGAAATACTGGTGCTGCTCGCCAAGGATCTGACTATACTGTTACTCAAGATGGTAATCTAGCTACAGTTCAAGCGAATGCCTTGAAAACTCAGTTGGATAGAGCAGCACAAGAGAACTTGCCGGTTACACCGAACCAGATTCGAAATTTTGGAACCGCAACAACTGACGAAGAAAGACGCAGATTAGAACGTCAAGCAGCGGATCTTCAAAAATACTGAAGCTCAGGCAATGAATAGAAAAATCTCTGATTACTTGACGGCCAAAACAAAGAGCTCAACAATTAACAGGTAAAGAAGGAAGCTTGCAACAAATTGCTCCTCAAAACCTCGTTTTCTCTGATGAGCCAAATGCAACAGCTAAGATTAGGCTGGCACAAGGAGACTGGTTTCGTCAAGGACAGTACGCTCACATCCCGAAATCAATATGTTCGTGAAGCTTTTGGATAGTCGGAGCTACAGTGAGTGGCGAGACGGGACAACCACTCAACCGAATGCAGTTATCACTAGAGCCGATACAAGCCAACCGGCAGCAGAGCGAATCATCAAGGATCAAACAGATGCTTACTACATGGTTCATACGCAAGTTGGTAGAACCACAACAGTAGAGTACACCTTGCATAACTCATTTGCCGGTGGTCGACCTATTACGAAAGCTATTGCTCGATATACGCCTAAGAAGAGTTCTGCTTATGATGATAGTATGGTAATGGCTATCCATAAAGATCCAACTATGACAGTTTGGAATGGATCCAGCTATGATCGTAAAGGAACTGAGTAACCAATTGCATATGGAATGGGAATCCTATTATGCGGATGGCACTAAGGTAGACTTTGGCAGAACACCTGGTGTTGTTTCTTTCGCTTCACGTAACCACCACGGGAATGATATTTACGCTGAAATTTATGGTAATTTGAGCTCAAATATGCAGAATGTACAAATTGTAGGTTCTTCTATCGTTCCACAGGCAAATGGTTGGTACTATGCAAATGGTAAGAATAACTCTTATAAAGGCCAAACTGAATATCAATGGGACCAACAAGGTAATCCAAATGAATTCTGGGGAGCGGGTGCTGCAAAGTTACAAGTGGTACATCATTGAGCTTTGATATTGCCACCACTAACCCTGGTCAGCACTGGCCACGTCCGATTCGCCAATGGTTCTCATTTAATACCAACGTAAAAGCGAATAACGTCGTAACTAACCCTAATTTGACTTATACTCCTGCAGCATATGTCAATGAAGTTCCAGCACCAGAACCAGAAAAATCTTATGACAGATTTGTTATGGACATTCCACATAATGTCAGAGTCGTAGATTATGAGAATGCCACTCCAGATCAAAAACGCGCTTTCGACAATCAAACTGGTTTCTCAGATTGTTTTACCAACAAGGTAAAGACGGACAGGTTATTATTGTAGGGACCAAAACCAGAAAATCTAAATGACGTACCAAATCCTAAGTTTACAGCTCAAGAACTTGAGACACTTAAAAATGGTGGAACTGTAAGAGGATTTAAAGGACACAATTACGTTGATCCTGTAGATACCATCATGGTTGTCAAACGTAATGCGGGACCAACTGGACCTAAGGGTGATAAAGGTGCAACTGGTGCCACCGGCGCCACAGGTGCAGCAGGACCAAAAAGGTGATAGGGTGCAACAGGCGCAACTGGTGCCACCGAGCCACAGGCGCAGCAGGACCAAAAGGTGATAAAGGTGCAACTGGTGCCACCGACGCCACAGGCGCAGCAGGACCAAAAGGTGATAAAGGTGCAACTGGTGCCACCGGCGCCACAGGCGCAGCAGGACCAAAAGGTGATAAAGGCGCAACAGGTGCTACAGGCGCAACCGGAGCTAAAGGCGATAAAGGTGAAACTGGCGCCACAGGTGCAACTGGAGCAACCGGCGCCACAGGTGCAGCAGGACCAAAAGGTGATAAGGGCGCTACTGAGCGCTAGCAGGCGCGACCGGAGCCAAAGGCGATAAAGGTGAAACTGGTGCTACAGGCGCAACTGGTGCCAAAGGTGAAGATGGTAAGCCATCATTAGCTCAAGTCGTAGACAACAACGACGGTACTCATACTGTTAAAGTTGGACTTGATAAGAATGGCAACGGTCAGTTGGATCCAGACGAAGTAACATCTTCAACTATCGTCAAAGACGGAAAAGATGGGAAATCTCCACTAGCTAAAGTAGTCGATAACAATAACGGTACCCATACTGTTCAAGTCGGACTCGATAAGAACAACAATGGTCAACTTGATCCAGATGAAGTGACATCTTCACAGTCATTAAAGATGGAAAAGCTAGCAACCGGTGCTAGCAGGAGCGACTGGAGCTAAGGGTGACAAAGGTGAAACTGGTGCAACAGGAGCAAAGGTGAAGATGGCAAGCCATCATTAGCCCAAGTTGTCGATAATAACAACGGCACGCACACTGTTAAAGTTGGTCTGGATAAGAACGGCAACGGCCAGCTCGATCCAGATGAAGTAACCTCATCTACTATCGTTAAAGACGGAAAAAGATGGCAAGTCTCCATTGGCTAAAGTTGTTGATAACAATAACGGCACTCCACACTGTTCAAGTCGGTCTCGGATAAGAACGGAAATGGTGAGCTTGGATCCAGACGAAGTAACCTCATCTACAATCATCAAAGATGGTAAGGATGGAAAAGCTGGCGCAACCGGTGCTACTGGTGCCACAGGTGCAACCGGAGCTAAGGGTGATAAAGGTGAAACTGGAGCCACTGGCGCAACAGGTGCAACAGGTGCAACTGGTGCTAAAGGAGAAGATGGTAAAGCCATCATTAGCCCGTTGTCGATAATAACAACGGCACGCACATGTTAAAGTTGGTCTGGATAAGAACGGCAATGGCCAATTGGATCCAGACGAAGTAACCCTCATCTACTATCGTTAAAGACGGTAAGGATGGAAAAAGCTGGCGCAACCGGTGCCACTGGTGCTACTGGTGCTACAGGTGCGACCGGAGCTACAGGAGCTAAAGGTGAAGATGGCAAGCCATCATTGGCCCAAGTCGTAGACAACAACGACGGTACACACACTGTTAAAGTTGGTCTTGATAAGAACGGCAACGGCCAGCTCGATCCAGATGAAGTAACCTCATCTACTATCGTTAAAGACGGTAAGGATGGTAAATCTCCACTAGCTAAGGTTGTTGATAACAACAACGGCACCCATACTGTTCAAGTCGGCCTCGATAAGAACAATAACGGCCAGTTGGATCCAGATGAAGTGACATCTTCTACAGTCATTAAAAGATGGAAAAGCTGGAGCCACAGGTGCGACTGGAGCTAAGGGCGATAAAGGTGAAACTGGTGCAACAGGCGCGACCGGAGCTAAAGGAGAAGATGGTAAGCCATCATTAGCTCAAGTCTTGGACAACAACGACGGTACTCATACTGTTAAAGTTGGACTCGATAAGAATGGCAATGGTCAGTTGGATCCAGATGAAGTAACCTCATCTACTATCGTTAAAGACGGTAAGGATGGTAAATCTCCACTAGCTAAGGTTGTTGATAACAACAATGGCACCCATACTGTTCAAGTCGGCCTCGATAAGAACAACAATGGTCAGCTTGATTCAGACGAAGTGACATCTTCAACAATCATCAAAGATGGTAAGGATGGAAAAGCTGGTGCAACCGGTGCCACTGGAGCTACAGGTGCAACAGGAGCTAAGGGTGATAAAGGTGAAACAGGCGCAACAGGTGCGACTGGCGCTAAAGGAGAAGATGGCAAGCCATCATTAGCCCAAGTTGTCGATAATAACAACGGCACTCACACTGTTAAAGTTGGTCTGGATAAGAACGGCAATGGCCAATTGGATCCAGATGAAGTAACCTCATCTACTATCGTTAAAGACGGTACGGACGGTAAATCTCCGCTAGCTAAGGTTGTCGATAATAACAATGGCACACACACAGTTCAAGTCGGTCTTGATAAGAACGGAAATGGTGAGCTTGATCCAGACGAAGTGACATCTTCAACTATCATCAAAGATGGTAAGGATGGAAAAGCTGGCGCAACAGGTGCTACAGGCGCGACCGGAGCTAAAGGTGAAACTGGAGCAACAGGCGCAACTGGTGCTAAAGGAGAAGATGGCAAGCCATCATTAGCCCAAGTTGTCGATAATAACAACGGCACCCATACTGTTCAAGTTGGTCTGGATAAGAACGGCAACGGCCAGCTCGATCCAGATGAAGTAACCTCATCTACTATCGTTAAAGACGGAAAAGATGGCAAGTCTCCATTGGCTAAAGTTGTTGATAACAATAACGGCACTCACACTGTTCAAGTCGGTCTTGATAAGAACGGAAATGGTGAGCTTGATCCAGACGAAGTAACATCATCTACAATCATCAAAGATGGTAAGGATGGAAAAAGCTGGCGCAACCGGTGCTACTGGTGCCACAGGTGCAACCGGAGCTAAGGGTGATAAAGGTGAAACTGGAGCCACTGGCGCAACAGGTGCAACTGAGTGCAACAGGTGCAACTGGTGCTAAAGGAGAAGATGGTAAGCCATCATTAGCCCAAGTTGTCGATAATAACAACGGCACGCACACTGTTAAAGTTGGTCTTGATAAGAACGGCAATGGCCAGCTCGATCCAGATGAAGTAACCTCATCTACTATCGTTAAAGACGGTAAGGATGGTAAATCTCCGCTGGCTAAGGTTGTCGATAACAACAATGGTACCCATACTGTTCAAGTCGGACTTGATAAGAACAATAACGGCCAGTTGGATCCAGATGAAGTAACATCTTCAACTATCGTCAAAGATGGTAAGGATGGAAAAGCTGGCGCAACTGGAGCTACAGGCGCGACCGGAGCTAAAGGTGATAAAGGTGAAACTGGAGCAACAGGCGCGACCGGAGCTAAGGGTGATAAAGGTGAGACCGGTGCCACAGGCGCGACTGGAGCTAAAGGAGAAGATGGCAAGCCATCATTAGCCCAAGTCGTGGACAACAACAACGGTACTCACACTGTTAAAGTCGGTCTGGATAAGAATGGCACGGCCAGCTCGATCCAGATGAAGTAACATCTTCAACAATCGTCAAAGATGGTAAGGATGGAAAATCTCCGCTAGCTAAAGTAGTCGATAACAACAACGGCACCCATACTGTTCAAGTCGGTCTTGATAAGAACGGAAATGGTGAAGCTTGATCCAGACGAAGTAACTCTCATCTACAATCATCAAAGATGGTAAGGATGGAAAAGCTGGCGCAACCGGTGCCACTGGTGCTACAGGTGCGACCGGGCTAAAGCGTGATAAAGGTGATAAAGGTGAAACAGGTGCAACAGGTGCAACTGGAGCTAAAGGAGAAGATGGCAAGTCATCATTGGCTCAAGTCGTGAGACAACAACGATGGCACTCACACAGTTAAAGTTGACTTGATAAGAATGGCAACGGTCAGTTGGATCCAGACGAAGTAACCTCATCTACCATTGTTAAAGATGGTAAGGATGGAAAATCTCCACTAGCTAAGGTTGTTGATAACAACAATGGCACATACACACAGTTCAAGTCGGACTCGATAAGAACAACAATGGTCAGCTTGATCCAGATGAAGTGACATCTTCTACAGTCATTAAAGATGGAAAAGCTGGCGCAACAGGTGCCAAAGGTGAAGATGGCAAGCCATCATTGGCGCAAGTCGTAGACAACAACGACGGTACACACACTGTTAAAGTTGGTCTTGATAAGAACGGCAACGGCCAGTTGGATCCAGATGAAGTAACATCTTCAACAATCGTCAAAGACGGTAAGGATGGAAAATCTCCACTAGCTAAGGTTGTCGACAATAACAATGGCACACACACAGTTCAAGTTGGTCTTGATAAGAACGGAAAATGGTGAGCTTGATCCAGATGAAGTAACATCTTCAACTATCGTCAAAGATGGAAAAGCTGGCGCAACAGGTGCAACAGGTGCCACAGGAGCGACCGGAGCTAAGGGCGATAAAGGAGAAGATGGTAAGCCATCATTAGCTCAAGTTGTAGATAACAACGACGGTACTCACACTGTTAAAGTTGGTCTTGATAAGAACGGCAACGGACAGTTGGATCCAGACGAAGTAACATCTTCAACAATCGTTAAAGACGGTAAGGATGGTAAATCTCCATTGGCTAAGGTTGTTGATAACAACAATGGCACGCATACAGTTCAAGTCGGTCTTGATAAGAACGGTAATGGTGAGCTTGATCCAGACGAAGTGACATCTTCAACAATCATCAAAGATGGTAAGGATGGAAAAGCTGGTGCTACAGGTGCGACTGGCGCTAAAGGAGAAGATGGCAAACCATCATTAGCCCAAGTTGTCGATAATAACAACGGCACTCACACTGTTCAAGTTGGTCTGGATAAGAACGGCAATGGTCAGTTGGATCCAGACGAAGTAACATCTTCAACAATCGTCAAAGACGGTAAGGATGGCAAATCTCCACTAGCTAAAGTTGTTGATAACAATAACGGCACTCATACTGTTCAAGTCGGACTCGATAAGAACAATAACGGCCAGTTGGATCCAGATGAAGTAACATCATCTACAATCATCAAAGATGGTAAGGATGGAAAAGCAGGCGCAACAGGTGCTACAGGCGCGACCGGAGCTAAAGGAGAAGATGGCAAACCATCATTAGCCCAAGTCGTGGACAATAATAACGGCACTCACACTGTTAAAGTTGGTCTTGATAAGAACGGCAATGGTCAGTTGGATCCAGATGAGGTAACCTCATCTACTATCGTTAAAGACGGTAAGGATGGAAAATCTCCACTGGCTAAGGTTGTAGACAACAACAATGGTACCCATACTGTTCAAGTCGGACTCGATAAGAACAACAACGGTCAGCTTGATCCAGAAGAAGTAACATCTTCAACTATCGTCAAAGATGGAAAAGCTGGCGCAACTGGAGCTACAGGAGCGACCGGAGCTAAAGGCGATAAAGGTGAAACTGGAGCTACAGGAGCAAAAGGTGAAGATGGTAAGCCATCATTGGCGCAAGTTGTCGATAATAACAACGGCACTCACACTGTTAAAGTTGGTCTTGATAAGAATGGCAATGGTCAGTTGGATCCAGACGAAGTAACATCTTCAACAATCGTCAAAGACGGTAAGGATGGCAAATCTCCACTAGCTAAGGTTGTTGACAACAACAACGGCACCCATACTGTTCAAGTCGGACTTGATAAGAACAACAACGGTCAGTTGGATCCAGAGGAAGTAACATCTTCAACTATCATCAAAGATGGTAAGGATGGAAAAGCTGGTGCTACAGGAGCGACCGGAGCTAAAGAGTGAAACTGGCGCAACTGGTGCAACTGGTGCAACTGGTGCCAAAGGAGAAGATGGCAAGCCATCATTGGCGCAAAGTCGTGAACAACAACGACGGCACTCATACTGTTAAAGTTGGTCTTGATAAGAATGGCAACGGTCAGTTGGATCCAGACGAAGTAACATCTTCAACTATCGTCAAAGACGGAAAAGATGGTAAATCTCCGCTGGCTAAGGTTGTCGATAACAACAATGGTACCCATACTGTTCAAGTCGGACTTGATAAGAACAATAACGGCCAGTTGGATCCAGATGAAGTAACATCTTCAACTATCGTCAAAGATGGAAAAGCTGGCGCAACCGGTGCCACTGGTGCTACAGGAGCGACCGGAGCTAAGGGTGAAGATGGTAAATCATCATTAACTGAAGTAGTTAACAACAACGACGGTACTCATACTGTTAAAGTTGGACTCGATAAGAATGGCGACGGTAAGCTTGATCCAAGTGAAGTAACGTCAACGACTATCGTGAAAGATGGCGCAACTGGTGCTACAGGTGCAACTGGAGCTAAGGGTGAAGATGGCAAGCCATCATTGGCTAAGGTTGTAGACAACAACGATGGCACTCATACTGTTCAAGTCGGACTTGATAAGAACGTCAATGGTCAGTTGGATCCAGACGAAGTAACATCTTCAACAATCGTCAAAGACGGTAAGGATGGTAAGTCTCCATTAGCTGAAGTAGTTAACAACAACGACGGTACTCATACTGTTAAGGTTGGAATCGATAAGAATGGTGATGGTAAGCTTGATCCAAGCGAAGTAACGTCAACGACTATCGTGAAAGACGGCGCAACTGGTGCTACAGGAGCGACCGGAGCAACTGGTGCAGATGGAAAAGATGGTAAAATCATCATTAACTGAAGTAGTTAACAACAACGACGGTACGCACACTGTTAAGGTCGGTCTTGATAAGAATAGCGACGGTAAGCTTGATCCAAGTGAAGTAACGTCAACGACTATCGTGAAAGATGGCGCAACTGGTGCTACAGGAGCGACCGGAGCTAAGGGCGATAAAGGTGAAGATGGTAAATCATCATTAACTGAAGTGGTTAACAACAACGACGGTACCCATACTGTTAAGGTTGGTATCGATAAGAATGGCGACGGTAAGCTTGATCCAAGTGAGGTAACGTCAACGACTATCGTGAAAGATGGCGCAACTGGTGCTACTGGCGCAACTGGTGCTACAGGTGCTACAGGAGCAACTGGAGCGGATGGTAAATCATCATTGACTGAAGTAGTTGATAACCACGATGGTACTCATACTGTTAAAGTTGGACTCGATAAGAACGGCGACGGTAAGCTTGATCCAAGTGAAGTAACGTCAACGACTATCGTTAAAGATGGCGCAACTGGAGCAACAGGTGCGGATGGTAAGCCATCATTGGCTAAGGTTGTAGACAATAACGATGGCACCCATACTGTTCAAGTCGGACTTGATAAGAACGGCAATGGTCAGTTGGATTCAGACGAAGTAACCTCATCTACCATCGTTAAAGACGGTAAGGATGGTAAATCTCCATTAGCTGAAGTAGTTAACAACAACGACGGTACTCATACTGTTAAAGTTGGACTCGATAAGAATGGTGATGGTAAGCTTGATCCAAGTGAAGTAACGTCAACAACTATCGTGAAAGATGGCGCAACTGGTGCTACAGGAGCAACTGGAGCTAAGGGTGAAGATGGTAAATCATCATTAACTGAAGTAGTTGATAACCACGATGGTACTCATACTGTTAAAGTTGGACTCGATAAGAACGGCGATGGCAAACTTGATTCAAATGAAGTAACGTCAACGACTATCGTTAAAGACGGCGCAACTGGAGCTACAGGAGCGACCGGTGCAACTGGTGCGGATGGTAAAGATGGTAAATCATCATTAACTGAAGTAGTTGATAACCACGATGGTACTCATACTGTTAAAGTTGGACTCGATAAGAACGGCGACGGTAAGCTTGATCCAAGTGAAGTGACTTCAACGACTATCGTTAAAGATGGCGCAACTGGAGCAACAGGTGCGGATGGTAAGCCATCATTGGCCAAGGTTGTAGACAAAACGATGGCACTCACACTGTTCAAGTCGGACTTGATAAGAACGGCAACGGTCAGTTGGATTCAGACGAAGTAACCTCATCTACCATCGTTAAAGACGGTAAGGATGGTAAATCTCCATTAGCTGAAGTAGTTAACAACAATGACGGTACTCATACTGTTAAAGTTGGTCTTGATAAGAATGGTGATGGTAAGCTTGATCCAAGTGAAGTAACGTCAACGACTATCGTTAAAGACGGCGCAACTGGTGCAACTGGTGCAGATGGTAAGGATGGTAAATCATCATTAACTGAAGTAGTTAACAACAACGACGGTACGCACACCGTTAAAGTTGGTCTTGATAAGAATGGTGATGGTAAGTCTGATCCAAGTGAAGTAACGTCAACGACTATCGTTAAAGACGGCGCAACTGGTGCAACTGGTGCAGATGGAAAAGATGGTAAATCATCATTAACTCAAGTAGTTAACAACAACGACGGTACGCACACTGTTAAGGTCGGTCTTGATAAGAACGGTGACGGTAAACTTGATCCAAGTGAAGTAACGTCAACGACTATCGTGAAAGACGGTAAAGATGGTAAGACACCATTAGCAGAAGTAGTTGATAACCAAAATGGAACACACACCATTAAGATTGGTTTTGATACAAATGGCAATGGTAAGCTTGATTCAGATGAAGTAACCTCTGCTACTATCGTTAAAGATGGAAAAGACGGTAAAGATGGCAAAGACGGAAAAGATGGTCAAAGCTCACTTGTAACGCTCGTTGAAAATGAAGATGGTAGTGTTACTATTCTTGTTGGAATTGATAAGAATAACAATGGTAAGGTTGATTCTGATGAAGTAACATCTTCTACAATTATCAGAAATGGAAAAGATGGTAAGGACGGCAAAGACGGAAAAGATGGTAAAGATGGTAAGGACGGTAAAGATGGCAAGGGTGTAACCGGTCCAACCGGTCCAACTGGTCCAACCGGTCCTACAGGTCCAACTGGTCCAACTGGTCCTACAGGCCCTACAGGTCCAACCGGTCCAACTGGTCCAACCGGTCCCACTGGTCCAACGGCTCCAGCCAGCCTACAGGTCCAACCAGCCTGGTCCAACCAGCCCTGAGTCCAACAGGCCCAACTGGCCCTACTAATCCAATAAAACCAGTAGTTCCAACAGCTCCAACAGTTCCAGCTAAGCCAACAAAACCTGCAGGAACAACCAAAGTAGTAGCTAAGTCAGGAACCCTTCCTAAGACTGGTGACAATAGCAAACCATGAAGTAGGTGTGGTAGGCGCAGGGACTTCTATCAGCTGCACTTCTAGCTGCCTTAGGGTGTTTCTAAGCGAAAAGAAGAAGAACTCTAAGATATTCTATTTATAAAATTTAAGCAATATCAAGTTTAGAGTAAAACAGAGGCTATTAGGATTATTAAAAATTCTACTAGCCTCTAGTTTTGTTGTATTAATGTTTTTGGAGGAATTGAATGTCATCAATTGTATTGAATATGATTGTAAAAAAATGAAGCCCATATAATTTTGGAAACACTCCAAAATTTGGTCAATTCAATCACATTTGACTACTGGGTCATTTCTGACACTGGCTCCACAGATGGAACGGAAAAACCTCATCTTGAACTTTTTAGTGAGGTGGGAATTCAGGAGAATTGCACAAAGATGAATGGCAAAAACTTTGCACATAATAGAAATTTAGCCCTAAATTATGCAAGAGGAAAGGGAGACTATATTCTAATCTTTGATGCAGATGATTTCGTTGAAGGTAGTTTAAAAATTTCTACTGATCTTGAAGCAGATGCCTATTATCTCAATTTTTCAGATGAGAGTGAGTTCTTTCATTTCGTCGTGTAGCTCTTGTTAAAAATAATCCAGAAATTTATTGGCGAGGAGTTGTGCATGAATTTATTGAATTGCCTGAAGGTGCCAGTTATGGAAATCTTGTAGGACCTTATTCAGTCATTGCAAGAACAAGAGGCGCTCGAAGTCTAGACGATGATAAATATTATCATGATGCAACTGTACTTGCAAATGCTGTTTATAATAATCAAGACCCTGATTTAGAGCCTAGATATACCTTTTATTGCGCGAGATCTTATCGTGATGCAGGTTTATATCAAGAGGCCTTGTCTTGGTTCAAAAACGTGCAGTTATGACGGATGGATGGTCAGAGGAAGCTTATTATTCTTGTCTAGAAATAGCGCAAATTTATGAAAATGAAGGGAAAGCTCTTGAAGGACGGGAGTATTTGGAAAAAGCTATCCAGATTAACCCTAATCGCGCTGAAGCATGGTCTCAATTAGCCAAATTATATAGAGAGGCAGGGCAGCATCACATTGCTTTTTGCTTATGCTTATATGGCTAAAGGATTTAGAGTTGAATCCGGATAGTCTTTTTCAGCTGGAACAGGGTTTATGACTATTGGATTCCATTTGAATTGTTAGAAAATGGTGTCAAAATAGGGAATTTTGAAGTTGCCTACCAAGGCTTCAGAGCTTTAATTCTGGCAGGACAGGCCGATACTTATAAGAACTATTATGAATACTTGCCTCAATTTGAACCATATCTAGATAATGAGATTATCGAGAAGATTATAGAAGTAATCAACGGTACAGAAGCTTAAGAGCAGCAATGCTAGATAGACTTTTGTCGATTATAGTGGCTTGATACAGCATAAACTTTGAGAGTGGGACAGAAATCGGTAATCCGTTAGAATTCGATTTCGTCGTCCCACCTCCGCACAGTTGAGTAGGGCTGTAAAAGCTGATGAAATCAGCGTAGAGCCCACTAAACCACTGCGTCTTGCTCGACAATCCAAAGACAATTGAGAGGCTAGGACTTTTGTCCCAGCCTCATTTGTTTTGGAGAAGTTGCTATTAGCCTAATTGTAACCGCCCAATAACAAGGTATATTGAAAGAACGTTCCAAAGTTGATTTGACTCTGGAACGTTTTCTATTTGCACTTTTCCTGAATAGTTTCAGCCCATGGTAAATAAGCCTCTAGAATCTCCCTTTTTGCGTGTCTCTCCTCGTTAGGTAGATGGTCTAGAAGATAAGTCATGTATTTCTCTGAATCAAGTCCATGTCGCTTGGCCGTTTCCAAAAGGCTCAAAATAATAGCTGTCGACTTGGCGCCCTCAAAACTCTGAGAAAAAAGCCAATTTTTTCTGCCTATGACAAAGCTCTTTATCGCCCTCTCAGCTAGATTGTTGGAAAGGACTAAGTTACCGTCCGAGAGAACTGTTCGGAAGGTGCTTTCGTATTTGATGCTATACTCCAAAGCAGTGCCTAGTTTTGACCCTGACAAAACAGCCTGCTTACGACACCAATCAAAAAACTCTTCCATCCTAAGGAAACAAACGAGTCTCATTCTCAGCTCTATGGTGTCAGCCCAGATACTTTCGGATATAATCCAGCAAGCAGAAGCATCAGCTTTACTGGAGCAGATGGCCAGCTAAAAACTGTTTAGATTAGCTAAGCTTACATTTTGATGTAAAACAAGAATAAAACGAATGATGAAGACCAAGCCAAGTCTAAGACCATCATTCGTTTTTTATTCTCACAACCCTATACTTATTTGATTGATATTGTGTTAAAAATAAACAGAGACTGATAGATGAAAGGATTGTCATCATGATAGAAAAAGAATTACCTATCAAAGAATATCTTAGAGTAAAAAGAAGCTATTTATAGTCGCCTTATATTCTTGCTAACGGCCGTTACAGGAGCTATTCTATCCTTTATTTTGATTCATTCAGGATCTAGGAATCTAATCTTTGAAAATGTTTCAATTGGCTTAGTTGTGTTTGCAGGTATTGTTATATCAAGGCCGTATTGGACAAAAAAAGAAAACAATACGAGAATCAGTATCCAGAATTGAAAGGAATGTCTACAAGAGGTGCTGAAGCTTCTGGGAATTTTTTTGGGAAACATCTGATTGTATATCCAGCCATTCTTGTTTATATGGTTTGGGCCTTTTTCGCTTCTTATCATCCTGTTCAAAATCAGGAGATAGTAGATATTGATCTTCCGACGATTAGTACAGAAACTGAGTATAGTTTGGATTTTCCAAAATCAGATAGTTCAGCCAGCACTGGAGACAGTCAAGGAGATACTCAATCAGATTCTTCGTCAATCATACAAAATGAAAGTGGGGAGTAAAAGTAGGAAAAAGATCCAGCATTAAAAGCGAGAGTAATAGCTAACAAAGCAAAGAAAGCAAGATATGAGCGCGCAAAAATGAGCATTGCAAGTAAGGATTTAATAAATCTGTGATGGAATTTGGTGGGAATATTGGACCAGAAAAGGGACATTATGTAATGCCAAAATTTATATATGATAAAAGCTGTATTGGCATCAGATGGGAATCTGAGAGTATTAGAGGAACTATTGGACTTAGATAGAGGGTATTTAGGTGATTCACCTCTTACTATTAATGTTAAAAATCCTAAAAATTTACGTATGCCGTCAGGCAATGAACCAGGTGCTTGGCAAGGTCTTTGGGAACCAGGAGGTTTTACAAAGGGCGGTATACCAGAGGCAGTTGTAGATCAATTTAAACCAGGTGATTATACAATAGGAAAGGTATTTGAATAGGTGTTTATATGACAACAGAAATTCAGCAATACAAAAATTGTACGATATTAAAAAACAACAATGATTATCAGATCCTTTGGAGTAGAGGGAAAAGAAGTGCTTAACTATCCCATTAGCCAAGAATTAGCAGAACGTGTTTCAAAATCAGAAAAAGATTCTTTAGAAGTAATGTTTTATTGTGAACATCATCGTTGGCCAAAGGCAGATGAGTTAGATGATTATAATCATTCAGATACGATTGTACATAGAGGCGATGGATTTGTTGTATATGAGACAGATGGTTATTACGAAATTAGCTTCTTTAAAGAAATTGGAGGAGCCATGGGTCCAGAAGTTTGCTATCCTATCAATAAGGAACTGATGGATAAAGCATTTGAATCTTCTAGGGGAGCATATGAAGTCATGATTTATGCTGAAACAGGGCGCTGGCCCTTAAGTAAGCAAGATGATATTGATAGAAACTACATACGTAATCATCCTGAAACTATGCTACCAAATATAGAAGATCAACGTGAGTTGTTTGATGTTGAAGAGTTTAAAGCTCTTGTAAAAAAAGCCATCTCTTCAGAACTCAAGCCAACTGAACTTGATGCTATTGGTACAGTTGATAATCATTTAGAGCTTCTTCTGGTGGATCCAGTCGACTGGCAGGAAGAGATAGAAGCAGTCCATCTGGAAATTTTTGCAAGAAAAATTAACAATTATATTCACTTCCTCGAAAGCAAGCAGTATGTGGCACGATACGGCGATAACTTTGACAAAAAGTCATCCATATCACCTTCCAATATTCTCCATCGGATAACGGCTTAGCTTTTCTAGCTGCTGCTCAGAAGGTATTGCAACCGACGGATATGAGTTTGAAGATAGAATTACCGGAGTGAGAAAAAACCATAGAAATTCCTCGTGAATTTCTGTGGTTTCGTTTTTAATCTTGATAAGAGACGATGCCAATGATGGTATCGACAGCGCGTTCCATGGTTTCTAGGCTGACATATTCGAAGCGGCCGTGCATGTTTTCACCGCCGGCAAAGAGATTAGGTGTCGGGATGCCCATAAAGGAAATTTTTGAGCCATCAGTGCCGCCACGAATCGGCTCTGATAATCGGCTGGATGTCCAGATTTTCCATGACTGCTTTGGCGATATTGATCGGTGTCATGTCCTTTTTCAATGACCCGCTTCATGTTGTAATACTGATCTTTGAGGGTCAGGATGACACGCTCGCTGCCCAGCTCTTGGTTCATCTTATCAGCGATGGCCTGCATAGCAGCTTTGCGATTTTCAAAAGCCTCTGTCTCAAAGTCGCGGACAATATAGCTAGCTTGGGCTTCTTCGACAGTCCCGGGTCAGATTCATCAGGTGGTAGAAGCCTTGGTAGCCATCAGTCTTCTCTGGTCGGTCGGCTTCTGGCAGCTGGTTGTGGAAATCAATAGCCAGCTGGAGAGCATTGACCATCTGGTCTTTAGCAGTTCCCGGATGAACATTGCGACCTTGGAAGGTCAGTTCTGCTCCAGCAGCACTAAAGGTTTCGTACTGGAGCTCTCCCTAGCGGTCCGCCATCTACTGTATAGGCAAAATCGACATCGAAGTCCTCAGCGTCAAACTTATCAGCCCCGATACCGATTTCTCGTCTGGTCCAAAGCCAACTCGGATTTCTCCATGCTTGATTTCTGGATGGGCAGACAGGTATTCGATAGCAGTCATGATTTCAGCAATACCGGACTTGTCATCTGCTCCCAAAAGGGTTGTTCCGTCAGTCGTAATCAGGGTTTGGCCCTTGTATTTATGGAGACTGGCAAAAGTCTGCAGGATCTAAGTTAAAAGCCAGATTGTCCGAGCGGAATCACACCGCCGTCATAATTCTCAATGACCTGTGGCTGGATGTTTTCTGCGTTGAAGTCCGCTGTATCCATGTGAGAAATAAAGCCAATTTTGCGGGTAAAAGCTAGGGTCGTTGGCTGGCAGAGTTCCAATCGCAAAGCCATTAGGCAGGTAGTAGACATTTTCCAAGCCGACTCGCTTCATTTCAGGAATGAGGACATTGTTAGCAAAGTCGACCTGACTCTGAGTGCTGGTGTAGTAGTAGATGTTTCGTCTGAGCGTGTGTTGACCTTGACATAGGTCAGGAAACGATCTAAAAAGATTAGGGTATTTCATAAAAGCTCCTTTTGTTTTCATAGATTAAGTCTATTTTAGCACAATCTTGAACAAAAAGACATCCGTAAGTCAACATTTCTCTAGTTGAAAAGTCTTGGAAGATGGTCGTAGTGGAAATAACTGAAAATAAGATTTGTAAGAGTAGATAATAGAAAATTTTTGCAAGCCTATTAATATAAAAATTGTTGAGAAAAGCAGTGGCAAAATATGCTAGGGGTGCATGTTAGAGGAAATTTTTGTGATATAATAAAAAGTAGAAAATCAATATAGTAAATAAGAGGTAGTGCCATGATTTATGAATTTTGTGCAGAGAATGTCACCTTACTAGATAAGGCTTTAGAGGCTGGAGCGAAGCGGGTTGAGCTGTGTGATAACCTATCAGTTGGTGGAACAACGCCTCAGCTACGAGTGTCATCGAGGCTGCAGTACGAATGGTCAAGCCTTATGATGCGACTGTGATGACCATGATTCGTCCTCGCGGTGGGAATTTTGTTTATTCAGATATGGAAATCGAGATAATGCTTTCGGGACATTCAGAAGGCACGTGAGGCGGGGAGCCATGGCCTCGTTTTTTTGGTGTTTTTAACAGAAAATAACGAGATTGATTATCCTAAGATGGAACGGCTGCTTGAAGCGGCTAAGGGGCTAGATGTGGTCTTTCATATGGCTTTTTGATGCTATTCCTGCTGAGTATCAGTTCGGAGAGTTAGACTGGTTGGTTGAACATGGAGTGAAGCGGATTTTTGACACATGGCGGGCCAGCGTTAGAGTCCATTCTAGAGCATTTTGGCCTGGCTGGATGAATTGATTGAGCATGCAGCAGGGGCGGATAGAAATTTTACCTGGTGGTGGGGTTAATCTGACAATCGTGCCGAGATTACTGACACTTTGGGTGTTGATCAATTGCATGGGACCAGGGTGGTATTTTAGAAGGAAAATGGATGCTGGATTTATTTGACAGATACAGGCTGAAGGAAGAAAATTTGCTGGATTATGGCTTTGTCAGGGCTGATGCAGAATACAACTATTCGACTGAGATTATGGCTGGTGACTTCCAGATGAATGTGCTGATTTCCGATGGAAAGCTGGATTTTCAGGTGCTTGACTTGGATACAGGTGATGAGTACCGGCAGGTCAAGATGGAAAGTATGGCTGGAGAATTTGTCGGACAAGTCAGGGCGGCCTGCCAGGAGGTTTTGCTGGATATTCGGCAGCATTGCTTTGAGGAAGTAGGCTTTCTTTATGAGCAAAGTCAGCGACTGAGTAACTATGTGGCGACTACTTATCAGGGGCAGTTGGAGTATCTTTGGGAAAATTCTTCTCGTAAAAGCGCTAATAGAGCCGCTGTTTTTCGCCATCAGGATAGCAAGAAATGGTACGGAGCTTTTTTGACGACCGACTGGTCCAAGTTTGAAAAGGAGCGCAGTGGTGCGATCGAGGTTCTCAATGTCAAGAGTGACCGAGTTGCGGAACTTATTCAGCAAAAGGGAATTTTCCCCGCCTTTCATATGAATAAAAAATACTGGCTCAGCCTGCCCTTGGATGGAACTTTGCCCGACCAGCAACTTTTTGATTTGCTGGATACCAGCTTTGTCCTGACCAAGAAAAAGATGAGCATAGTTTGCCTGAGTTTTCATTTTTAGATGAAATAGCGTATAATAGAGATAGTGAGAAACGGACAGTCAGATTAAGGGCTGTCCGTCCTTTGTTTGGAATGAGGAAACGAAATGAATCTTATCAGAAAACTGGACTGGTTTTTTAAACTGGAGAAGCGACGTTATATGATTGGCATCTTGGCCTTGTCTCTGGTCAGTGTTTTTAATCTGATTCCACCACGAGTCATTGGGCAGGTTATAGACAGGATTGCAGGGCAGAGCCTGACTGCTGGAGAACTTGCTTATAATCTTCTCCTTTTGATTTTGTCCGCTTTTATCATGTATGGTTTGCGGTATGTCTGGCGGCTCTATATCTTTGGTACGGCCAATAATCTGGGGCGTATCTTACGCTTTCGGCTTTTTGAGCATTTTACGCAAATGTCGCCAAGTTTTTTTATCAAAAATACCGAACGGGTGACCCTCATGGCTCATGCGACCAATGATATCAATGCGGTAGTCAGTGTGGCTGGCGGTGGTGTTATGTCAGCGGTAGATGCTTCTATTACAGCCTTGGTGACCCTCATCACCATGTTTTTGGTCTTGGACTGGCGGCTGACCCTGATTGCTATTCTTCCTCTGCCCTTTCTGTCTTGGGGGACCAGCTTGATTGGTCGGAAGAATCACGAGAGCTTTAAAGCGGCTCAGGAGGCTTTTTCTGATCTCAACAACAAAGTTCAGGAAAGCGTAGCGGGGATTAAAGTGACCAAGTCTTTTGGCTATCAGAATGCGGAGACGGAGTCTTTTGGAGCTATTAACCAAGAAGTCTATCAAAAGAATATTTTAGCTGCCAAAGTATAATTCCCTGTTTGATCCCATGGTGCTGATTTTTGTCAGCTTATCCTATGTTCTGACCTTGATTTTTCGGAGGAATGTTTATCTCCCAAGGTCAATTTACAGTCGGTGAACTGGTTACCTTTATGACTTATCTGGATATGCTGGTTTGGCCGCTGCAAGCGATGGGGTACCTAGTGAATATCAGCCAGCGGGGAGCTGTTTCTTATGAACGGATCGAACAGTTGTTGGCGGAGGAGTCGGATGTCAAGGAAGCCCAGCAGCCACTTGCCAGTATCCAAAAATGGCCGACTGGACTATGAAATCGATTACTTTGCTTATGAGAACGAAGTGACTTTGAAGGATATTCACTTTACATTAGAAAAAGGGCAGACCTTGGGGATTGTAGGGCCGACTGGATCTGGGAAGACCACCTTGCTGCGCCTCTTGCTTCGGGAGCAGGATATTCAGGAAGGAGCAATTTATCTGAATGGCCACGATATCCGAGAGTATGCTCTTAAGGATCTGCGTGGTCTGATTGGTTATGTGCCTCAGGATCAGATACTCTTTGCCCCTGTCCATTCGGGACAATATCCGCTTTGCCAATCCAGAACTATCAGAAGAGCAAGTCATCCGAGCAGTCCAACTTTGTGGTGTTTATGAAGATATTAAGGCTATGCCGAATGGTTTGGATACGCTACTTGGAGAGCGAGGCGTCTCGCTTTCTGGCGGTCAGAAGCAGCGTTTGGCTATGAGCAGAGCCCTCATCACTAATCCAGAAATTTTTGATTTTTGGATGATTCCTTGTCAGCAGTAGATGCCAAGACCGAGCATGTGATTTTAGAAAATCTCAAGCAGGAACGAGCTGGCAAGACGACCATTATCACTGCCCATCGTCTGTCAGCCATTGTCCATGCGGATTTGATCCTAGTGCTGGAGAATGGCCGTATTAAGGAACGAGGTAGCCACCAAGAATTGCTGGCAGCACAGGGCTGGTATGCTCAAACCTATCAAAATCAACAATTATATGAACGCTTTGAGGAGGAGTCTGCAAAATGACAAAACAATCAACTTTTAGACGCCTTCTAGATTATATGTGGCGCTACAAATGGATTAGCCTCCTGGCTCTAGTCTTTATTTTTTTGCGACAACTCTGGTGACGACGGCCTTACCACTTTTTGGCTCGTTCTTATATTGACCAGTTTGTCAGCCGAGAGGCAGCCTCAAGTGGTCTCTATCTGCTGGCAATTTACTATGGTCTCTTTCTTTTGCGGGTGCTCCTTACTTTTCTGGGGCAATATGCTTTTGCAAGGGTGGCCTACAGCATTGTCCGCGATCTTCGGCAGGAAACTTTTGCGAATATGCAGCAATTAGGGATGGCTTACTTTGACCAGACTGCAGCAGGGGCTATCGTTTCTCGCTTGACAAACGATACCCAGTCAGTGGCTGATATGTTTAGCAGCATTTTTTTCTAACTTCCTCAGCTCCATGCTTATTTTTGGTGGTGACAATCGTAACTATGTTGGCTCTGAATTGGCGGCTGACTCTGCTGATTGTCCTCTTTTTGCCCTATCATGCTTGGTTCGATTATCCTGTATCAGCGGCTTTCCAATCGCTTGCTCAAAGCAAGTCCGAGCTAAACTGAGCGACCTCAACGTCAAACTTTCTGAGAGTATTGAAGGGATGCGGATCATCCAAGCCTTTTGGTCAGGAAAAGCGCCTGTTAGAAGAATTTGAAGAAATCAATGGGGAACATTTGGCTTTTAGCAATCGCTATCTGAATGTGAACAGCCTCTTTCTACGCCCTGCTATGTCCTTGCTGAAAATTTTGGCTTATGCTCTTATTCTGACTTATTTTGGCTTGAGCTGGCAAGTAGCTGGAGTGACTGCAGGTGTCATGTATGCCTTTATCCAGTATGTCAACCAGCTTTTCAATCCCTTGATCGATGTCATGCAAAATTACTCTGTTCTTCAAACTTCTATGGTAGCAGCGGAGCGCGTTTTTGAACTGATGGACCGTAGAGACTTTGAGCCTGAGCAAGCAGAAGAAGGACCTGAGATTCAGGCGGGCAATATTGACTTTCAGCATGTGAGCTTTTCCTATGACGGAAAAAGAGATTCTAAAGGACATTTCCTTTAGCGTCAAGCAAGGTGAGACGATTGCCTTTGTCGGGCCAACGGGGTCGGGAAAAATCCTCCATTATCAACCTTTTTTTCTGCGCTTTTTATGAATTTGAAAAAGGTAGGATTCTTATCGATGGCAGAGACATCGGAGACTATAGTCAAGCAGAGTTACGCCGCAATATCGGTCTTGTCTTGCAGGATCCCTTTTCTACCACGGCACCATTGCCTCCAATATCCGCATGTATCAGGAGAGTCTGTCACAAGCAGAGGTAGAGGAAGCAGCTCGCTTTGTCGATGCCCATGACTTTATCAGCCAACTGCCTCAGGGATATGATAATCCAGTTACTGAACGCGGGTCCACCTTCTAGTGGCCAACGACAGCTTTTGGCTTTTGCCAGAACCATCGCAACCAAGCCTAAAATCCTGATTTTGGACGAAGCCACAGCCAATATCGATTCGGAAACTGAGGAGTTGATCCAGCATTCTCTCCGGAAAATGCGGCAGGGTCGAACCACTATTGCCATTGCCCATCGGCTGTCCACGATTCAGGATGCCAATTGCATCTACGTTTTAGATAAAGGGCGCATCATTGAGTCTGGTAGCCATGAAGAGCTTCTAGCACAAAATGGGACCTATAAGAAAAATGTATCAGCTGCAGGCAGGGATGATGGATGCCTGATAAACAAGGAGAAATTCAAACAAAAAGTTGTGGGACAATATGCCTACAACTTTTTGAATAGTCTTTCAATTTTTCCAGATTTTCCTTTAAATCATCAAACAGTAGCTTAGCATAGTAGTAGGGGCAGGTCTGAATGTAGCTACTTTCAAAAAGTCCAGCGGCAGCTTGCTATGTTTGAGGGAGCTGACTGATGAGAGGGATTGCAGGTCAAAAATCACGCCATCGGTTGTCAACTGGTGGGGTAGAGGGAAATGAAGTTCGTCCAAGAGGAATTGTGCCTTATTTTTCAACTTCCAGTTGGTTCAATAATGCCAGACGATTCTTTTCAAACATCAGATTGTCAATATAGAGGGAGAGAGCTTTTTGCATGATGAGGTTACTGTCGTAGTCAACCGCTTTTTATAGGACAGAAAGGTCTCTCGAATCTGAGGTGGCAGAGCCAAAGCAGTGATGCGCAGGGCGGGAAAAAGACTGGTGGAAAAAGACTTGATATAGAGAACATGCTGGCTGTCATCTAGATAGTAAAAAGGCAGTTCTCGCTTGCTATCAAAGTCGGCCAGATAGTCATCTTCAACGATATAGACATCATAACGCTCAGCAAGGGCAAGGATTTCTTCCTTTTCCTGACGGCTGTAGGAATGTCCTAGTGGATAGTGGAAACGGGGAATCGTATAGAAAAACTTGATTTGCCCTGTTTGAAAAATCCTCTCTAACTCTTTTTAGGTCAATCCCAGACGGCTTACGCTCTATGGTCTCATAAGGCAGTTTCTGATTTAGCAGTAAGTCGTTGATCCGATGGTAGGGTGGGCTGTTCCACCAGAATGGTCTCTTTGCTATTAGGAAAGTCGATCTGAGAGAGAATGTAGAGGGCTTGTTGGGTACCGGAAGTCAGAATCAGATTGTCTGCAGAAGTGTAGACCGCGGAGTCCAAGAGCAAGCGCTGGACCGACTGTCGCAGATCCTCCAGTCCTTCTTGCTGGGAGTAGTAGTTAAAAAGATAGTTTTCTCGACCGATCAGCGTTTCATTGACACAAAGGCGGAAGTCTTCATAGGCTTGATGGCGGTCGTCTGTCACAGCCAGCTCAATATCTTCCTTTTTGTTTTGGTCATTTTCCAAGACATAGTAGCCGCTCTTAGGCACGGCATAGATATACTTTTGATAACGAAGCTCAATCAAGGCCTTCTGGGCAGTATCCTTGCTGCATTGGTAGCGGTCTGCCAGCTTGCGGACGGAGGGAATCTTTTGCCCCCTAGTAAGTCTTCCCTTGTCAATGTCCCTAATGATTTTTATCCATGATGATTTGGTATTTAGCTTTTTGCTGCCATTCTGTCCCCCTACAGATTTCTTTCTCTTATTTTACCTTATTTCGAGGAAGTTGACAAAGTTTCTTGTTCATTTAAAATATAAAAACCAGCCTTGAATTCCCTTCAAAACTGGTTCAATCTACAATATTATCCTTATGCCTATTCTTGCAGAAAGCCCAGTGTAGCTAAGGCTTCCTCGATATAGTCTAGGTCCTGTTGAGAATCTGCCTCGATTAAATGGTAATGAATTCCATTTGTTAGCTCGGATAAGGCACGAAAATCGCTCTCTGAGACTTGCTCTAAAAATTGCTGCACATCGCGACGACAGGTCAATTTCAGATAGGTCTGGATTTCCCCATAGACAGGATGCTCAATCATGATATTTTGCACCCGCCCGCCATTATCAACGATGGCCAAAAGTTCGGCTTCAATATCGTCCGCCTTGTGTTTGAGTTTAAAAAAAGTCTGTGAAAATGAGCGGGTTGATTGCTTTCTTTATAGAGATAGCCCCTATTGGTACTGATAATGGGAGTGCCATCGGCTCGCAGCAGAGCAATATCCTGAACGATAATCTGACGAGTGACATGAAATTGTTCCGCCAAAAATTGTCCATTTAAAGGTTGCCGAGCTTCTTTTAAAAGCTCTAATAAATCATTTCTTCGTTTTTGTCATAACTTCATTGTAAATCAAAAACTTTAGAAGATTCAAGGTTTAACGAATCTTTTCAGAGCCTGATAGACAAATTTTGCAATGACAAAGTCCACCATGCTGTGAATGATTGTTCCAAATCCGACTAAAGCGAAGAGGATATAGAAGGCATTGGCCGGATAGTCTGTCGTTGTGTAAAAGAGAATGCAGACCACTACCTCGCCAAAAGCATGAATCAAGGCCAGGACGAAATTAAAGATCCAAATCTTTTTCTGACTATCCAGTGTTTCAGGATACTTTTGCAGGTAAAGAGCGCCGATAGTCCCGAAGAGCAGGTGAGACAGGGCTCTCAGTGTGATGATGAAAGGGAGACTAGACATGGCAAATCCAATAGTAGAGCCGAGGACGACAATCACTGTCATGAGTGGTGAGATGAACATGGCCAGAAAAGATTGCAACGTGGCTGGCTAAAGTGAAGGAAGCGGGCGGAATGACAATCTTAATCGGCATAACCAGCGGAATAACGATGGCTAGGGCAGTCAAGAAAGCGGTCAGTGTCATAAACTGATTTTTGGATGTTGGTTTCATAATAAACTCCTTTTATCTACTGTATATACACTAGAATAGTACATTGTTTTTGTCATAAAAAGTCAAGAAAAGTTTTTTTGAAAACAAGTGATTTTCTTTGCCCATTTGTCAAATAAGATAAAAATATCGTATAATAAGACGGTAAAATATGGCTGTCATTCGATTCTTATTTTTCTGAATGTCTGCCCACTTATAAGGAGAAATGAATTAATGAATAATTTACCAAATTGCCCAAAATGTAACTCAGAATACGTTTATGAAGACGGTGTTCTCTTGGTTTGTCCAGAATGTGCCTATGAATGGGATCCTGCAGAAGTTGCAGCAGGAGAAGCTGGCCCAGTGGCTATTGATGCAAACGGAAACCAGTTGGCCGATGGGGATACAGTTACCTTAATCAAGGACTTGAAAGTCAAGGGTGCTCCTAAGGATCTTAAACAAGGAACGCGCGTGAAAAATATCCGCATCGTCGAAGGCGACCACAATATTGACTGTAAGATTGATGGATTTGGTGCTATGAAGCTCAAGTCAGAATTTGTCAAGAAAATCTGAGAAGCGTTATGAATAAAAAAGTAATTCTTGCTTATCGCCTTCTTCTTTTGGTTTTGGCTTTTTGTAGGGGTCTATCTGGAAATTGCTAAACTTGGCGTGGGAATGCTGATGTACTACACGGTCTTGTCTAATCTTCTGGTTCTATTATTCACCGCCTATCTCATTTTTAGAATGTGGACGGACAATAACTGGGAGAGTTCCAAGCTGTTGCGCGTGAAGGGCGGTGTGACCATGTGTATCATGATTACCTGCGTGGTCTATCACTTGCTCCTAGCTCCGATTGCGACAGATTTTTATCGTTTGGAAAATTTCCTTTGCCATTACATTGTGCCCCTCATGTTTTTCTTTTGATACTCTTGTATTTGATAAAACTCGGCAGTATCGTTGGTTTGATCCTATTTCTTGGACAAGTGTTCCGCTGATTTACATGATTTTTTTGCTCTTATTAACGGTTTTTCTTGAAAATTGATATTCCGAATGCCAAGGATAAACCCTTTCCCTACTTTTTTTCCTGAATGTCTATAAGCACGGTTGGCCTTATGTTATCAAGATGTGCTTGATTATCTTTGTGGCTTATCTGGTCTTTGGTTATATTTTTTTACGGAATCAAATCTATTTCATTTTCAAAGAAGAAAGCTTAGAGTATTATAGTAGGAAATAGAAAACAGATGTTCTCTGTTTTTTTATTTTTGTTGAAATGGGTTAGCAATTTATCGTGAAAAAGTTCATTTTTCTTGAAATGGAATTGAAATTGTGGTATAGTTATAAACAATTAAATAGTCCTTTAATTCTATCCAGAGAGATAGGCAAGGAGCAAAGTAAAAATGATAGGTGGAGTGTGACAAGTGCGTCTTGTTTCAGCCTGTCTCTATTTTCTGAGGTCTCCTTGCAAAAGGAGGCTTTTTAATGTTTTTAGGAGGTTTAGATGAAGACAAAGGAAGTTGTCGATGAGATCACCATGAATCGTGCCATCACGCGGATCACTTATGAAATCATCGAGCGCAACAAGGATTTAAGCCAAATCGTTTTGGCAGGCATTAAGACCAGAGGGGTCTTCATTGCCAAACGTATCCAACAACGACTGGCTCAGCTAGAGAAAATTGAGATTCCAGTTTGCGAAGTGGATACAAAGCCCTTCCGAGACGATATCAAGGTCAAGGAAGACACGACAGTAATTCCAGTTGACATTACTGATCGTGAAGTGGTTATCGTTGACGATGTGCTCTATACAGGTCGGACGATCCGCGCAGCCATTGATAATCTTGTCAGCAATGGGCGACCATCACGTGTCAGCCTCGCTGTTCTAGTGGACCGCGGGCACCGTGAGTTGCCGATTCGGGCAGACTATGTTGGCAAAAATATTCCAACGAGCCACCTTGAAGAGATTATTGTTGAAATGACTGAAAAAGATGGTCAGGACCGAGTTCTGATTGTAGAGGAGGAGACAAGATGAGTCAAGAAGTTAAATACGATGTCCATGATATGCCAAAACCTGGCTTACTCTTAGGACTTTCATTCCAGCATTTATTCGCTATGTTTGGGGGCGACAGTGTTGGTTCCGATACTGGTGGGAATTGACCCAGCGGTAGCCCTGTTTTCAAGTGGTTTGGGAACGCTGGCCCACTTGACAGTGACCAAGTATAAAATTCCTGCTTATATGGGTTCGAGTTTCGCTTATATTGCTGCCATGCAAATCCTAATGAAGACAGATGGGATTGCTGCGGTTGCGCAAGGTGCTATCACGGGTGGTTTGGTCTACTTCATCGTAGCCCTCATCGTGAAATTCGCAGGGAACGCTTGGATTGATAAGATTTTGCCACCAGTAGTGGTAGGGCCGATCATCATGGTGATTGGTCTGAGTCTAGCGGGTACAGCCGTTGGCGATGTGATGTATAAGACCGTTGGAGACCAAAAGGTCTACGACATCACCTACTTTGCTATCGGGATGGTAACTCTCCTCGTGTCATTTTTTATTTAACATCTACGGTAAGAAAATCGTTGGTATTATTCCGGTACTACTGGGCTTGATTGTTGGCTATATATTTTGCTCTGATTGTCGGAGCGGTGACAGGTCAGGAGATTATCTCTTTTGCCAACGTGACAAAAGCTTCTTGGTTCCACGTTCCGCCGATGAATCTTCCGTTTATAGATTATGATTTTAAATTGTATCCAAGTGCAATCCTAACAATGGCACCGATCGCCTTTGTAACGATGACAGAGCACTTTGGGCATGTAATGGTTCTGAATAGCTTGACAGGCAAAGATTTCTTTAAAGAGCCTGGTTTGGATAAGACTTTAGCTGGAGATGGTCTGGCTCAGGTTATCGCGGGTATCTTTGGTGCTCCGCCAGTGACCAGCTACGGTGAAAAATATCGGGGTTATGGCGCTCAATAAAAATCTACAGTGTTTATGTAATTGCTGGTGCTGCTGTATTAGCGATTGTCATGAGTTTTGTTGGAAAAGTATCCGCCCTGCTCCAATCAATTCCAAGTCCAGTTTTGGGAGGTATTTCCATCGCCCTCTTCGGGGTAATTGCTTCCAGCGGCTTGAAAATTCTGATTGAAGCCCAAACCAATTTTGACAACAAAAAGAACCTGCTGATTGCCAGTGTCGTTCTGGTATCTGGTATCGGTGGTCTGACCCTGCAACTATCAGGTCTGCAAGTTTCAGGAGTTGCCTTGTCAACTGTTCTCGGAATTGCCCTCTACCTCATCCTGCCAGAACCTAAAAATTAGGCTGACGAGATTGCTACATTTGTCCAAAGTTTTTAATAAAAAAGGAGTATAACATCATGTCATCAAATCAAATCGCACTTAAAAATCTTGTATCTATGGAACACCTTACGAATGAAGAAGTAATGGCTTTTGATCAAGCGCGGGATTGAATTTAAAAAAACGGCGCAAAGGTTCATTATGATGAGCAGCATATCGTTGCAAATCTCTTCTTTGAATCTTCAACTCGGACTCACAAGGCTTTTGAAGTAGCAGAATTAAAAACTTGGATGCGACCTGCTTGACTTTGATGTCAAGACAAGCTCAGTTAACAAGGGAGAAACCTTGTACGACACGATTTTTGACTATGTCAGCTCTCGGTGTAGATGTTTGTGTCATCCGTCACCCTGAGGTCGATTACTATAAAGAATTGGTCGAAAGTCCAACAATTACAACTTCTATCGTAAATGGTGGTGATGGTTCTGGTCAGCACCCAAGCCAAAAGTTTGCTTGACTTGATGACAATTTACCAAGAATTTGGACATTTTGATGGTTTGAAAGTAGCCATCGCTGGTGACCTTGATCACTCTCGTGTAGCCAAATCTAATATGCAAAATCTTGAAACGTCTTGGCGCTGAGCTCTTCTTTGCTGGTCCAGATGAGTGGAGAAGTGAGGAATTTGCTGACTATGGTAAGTTCGTAACGATTGACGAAGTGATTGACCAAGTGGATGTCATGATGTTCCTCCGCGTACAGCACGAACGCCATGACTACAACTCCATTTTCTCTAAGGAGAATTATCATAAACTCCACGGTTTGACGCAAGAACGCTATGATCGTATGAAGGATACTGCAATCCTGATGCACCCAGCGCCTGTCAATCGCGATGTAGAAATTGCAGATCATCTGGTTGAAGCTCCAAAATCTCGAATTGTAGAACAAATGACAAATGGCGTCTTTGTCAGAATGGCAATCATTGAGGCTGTTCTCAAGGGACGCAATTAATCTCAGAATGTAGCTTGTGAGTAGACTTGGACTCAAGAAGAGTCTGTCTACTCCTTTTTTTAAACTTAATCTTAAAGACTTATAAAAAACAAATGTTAAAATCAAAAGAACTACTCGAAATCATGTTTTCTGAGTAGTTCTTTTGATTTATGCATTGCTGGATTTTGCAAAAGATTCTTGGGATGACTTTTTGAGTTGTGGGATGAAGACAAGGCTGACCCCAATAACGATGAGGCGGTCTGCATAGTCGGTTAGCGCTTGGACGATGATAGTGCTGGTGACCAAATCTAAGCCTCAAAACCGTGTAAACCTTGGACGATAATACTAGAGCCGCTTGGGGTAATTCCTTTGAAGACTATCACAGTGATCAGAGAGGCCAAAGCAGTAGCTGGCAGAGAGACTAGAACCGTTTTCCAGAGAAGGTTTAGTCTTGGTTTTGAATCAGCAGTGAAAAAGACTGAGACAAGAAGAGCCAAAAAGAATGGCTACTGGAGAGAAATAAATAGCAGAAATGTCCGTTGTAAAAGGCGCTAATAAGAGCACTGGCAACTGCAGTTCCTACTCCGAAAAATAGGGTCCTAAAACGAGGCTGGCCAATATCGTTCCAAACGTATCCAAATAAACAGGAAGTTTTAGAAAAAGTGCGATGTTGGCTGATATAGTTTAGAGCGATGCAGATAGCTATAAATGTGATGGTAAATGGTGTTGTTTTTCATAATCTTATCCTAAATTTAAAGTTTCTAGATCTTGGCAGATGATTTCCTTTGACGTGTTGAGTATCACGGAGAAAAATCCTGAAAGAAGAGGTGGAGTGTTTACTTGAGTCAGCACCTTAGCATTGGCTTGTTTACCATAAAAATGATAAGCATCAACCAGTGTTTGTCCCAAGGAAATACCTTCAGTTGCGAGATCGACGAAGGAGTCAAATCCTTGGCAAAGGTCTTCATGCAGAAAATGGGCAATGGCCAATGGATCGTTGATGACACAGCCGATGATATGTTCATACTCCCAATGAAATCCCAGTAAAAACGAGTGATTTTTTTCCGATAAAGTCAGCGACTTCAGGATTGATAAATCGCATATATTCCAAGAGATTAGGCGTCAAGACAATCTTTCGAGTAACATCTAGACCGACCATTTCAATCTTTTTTCCAAGTTTTTCGTAGGTTTCTTGGGCTGCATGTGGATCGCACCAGTAGTTGTACTCCGCTACGGGCGAGCAGTTGCCATGCGATTTGTAGCTGCCGCCCATGCTGACAAATCGGTCTAGATGTTGCCCAAGTGTAGGATTTTTTTCCTAAGAGCCAAGGCAATATTGGTCAAAGGCCCCAGCGCGATGATAGAAGTATCTCTATTATCCCCGAAATAGTCTGCCAGAAAGTTATAAGCTGTTTGTGGCTGGGCTTGGGTGGAGCTGCATCTTGCTATTCCGCTTTCCCCCAATCCATCCATGCCGTGGGTATCCTGAGCAGAGACGAAGTCACGAACCAAAGGTTTGTCGGCTCCTACATAAACTGGGATATCAAGCCGATTCAGCCTTTCTAGGATTTTAAAGGCATTTTCAAGACCAAGTTCTACTGGGACATTTCCAGCAACCATGGTCAAAGCAACGACCTCTAAGTCAGGGGTGTTGCAGGGCATAGAAAGCAGGGCTAGAGCTGTCGTCTATGCCAGGGTCGCAGTCAATAATAACTTTTCTTTTCATAGGTCCTCCTTTTGAGAAATAAAATAAGGCTGAAACCTCCGTCTCAACCTCTCAGTTAGTTCTGCCAAAGTGGCAGGACACCAGAAAAAACTATGCGCAATTACATTACTTTAGAATATAAGGGTACTTAGTTTTTTTATACTGGGAAGTTGCGAACCAGTCCAAAAACAAGTGTTTTTGAATTATGCATTTACTATCATAAAGAAAAAAATTGCCTAAAAAGTCAATGGGAAGGAGGACAAGAATAGTCAGTCTTTTTGACTTTATGATATAATAAGTAAGATAAAAGAAATGAGGAGAATACAATGGCAAAAATAGTACAAACAGATAAAAGCACCAGCAGCAATCGGACCATATGTTCAAGGAAAAATCGTTGGCAACCTTTTTATTTGCAAGTGGTCAGATTCCTTTATCACCTGAGACAGGAGAAATTGTAGGTGCAACGATTGAAGAGCAGACCCAGCAAGTTTTAAAAAAATGTAGGAGCTATTTTTGGAAGCGGCTGGAACAGATTTTGACCATGTGGTCAAGGCAACCTGCTTCCTAAGTGACATCAATGATTTTGTGCCATTTAATGAGGGTCTACAAAACGGCCTTTAAGAGCGAGTTTCCAGCTCGTTCGGCAGTAGAAGTGGCTCGCTTGCCTCGTGATGTAAAAAAATCGAAATCGAAGTCATTGCTGAGATTGTAGAATAAATGATTGGGACCGGGAGAAGTTTCCCGTCCTTTTTAGAAATAAAATGTTAGACGAAGGGAGAAAGAATGGCTGAACACAAGATTCAATTAGTGATTGTGACAGGAATGAGCGGTGCCGGAAAGACTGTCGCCATCCAGTCTTTTGAGGATTTGGGCTATTTTACGATTGATAATATGCCGCCGACCTTAGTACCAAAGTTTTTTTGCAGTTGGTTGAAGGAACAAAGGACAATGATAAGTTGGCTCTGGTTGTTGATATGAGGAGCCGCTCCTTCTTTTTGGAGATTCAGGATATTCTGGATGAGCTAGAAAGAAGCACGGAAATTGATTTTAAAATTTTATTTTTGGATGCGGCTGACAAGGAATTGGTCGCTCGCTATAAGGGAAACAAGACGCAGTCATCCTTTGGCAGCTGACGGGCGAATTTTAGATGGTATTAAACTGGAGCGCGAACTTTTAGCTCCTCTGAAAAATCTCAGTCAAAATGTCGTAGATACGACGGAACTGACACCACGGGAGCTCAGAAAGACCATCTCTGAACAATTTTCAAATCAGGTTGATCTGCACAGTTTCCGCATCGAGGTTATGAGTTTCGGTTTTTAAATACGGTTTGCCTCTGGATGCGGACTTGGTTTTTGATGTGCGTTTCCTGCAAATCCCTACTATAAACCTGAGCTGCGTAATCAGACAGGATTGGACAAGGATGTCTTTGACTATGTCATGAACCATGCGGAGTCAGAAGAATTTTACCAGCATTTGCTGGGCCTGATTGAGCCGATTTTGCCAGGATATCAAAAGGAAGGAAAAATCTGTACTGACTATCGCAGTTGGCTGTACAGGTGGACAACACCGCAGTGTGGCTTTTGCACAGCGTTTGGCGGATGATTTAGCGAAAAAACTGGCCAGTTAATGCCAGTCATCGCGACAAAAATCGCCGGAAGGAAACGAGTGAACCGCTCATGAGAAAACCGAGAATTACAGTTATCGGCGGCGGTACAGGAATTTCAGTCATTTTAAACAGCCTGCGGAAAAAGGATGTGGAGATCACAGCCATTGTCACAGTAGCAGATGATGGCGGCAGTTCTGGTGAGCTGCGGAAAAAAACATCCAGCAGCTGACACCGCCGGGTGACTTGCGAAATGTTTTGGTCGCCATGTCTGATATGCCAAAGTTTTATGAGAAGGTCTTCCAGTATCGCTTTGCCAAAGGAGACGGCGTTCTAGCAGGTCATCCCCTGGGGAATCTGATTATTGCTGGCATTTCCGAAATGCAGGGTTCGACCTATAATGCCATGCAGCTTCTAACCAAGTTTTTCCATACAACAGGTAAAAATCTACCCTTCAAGCGATACTCCGCTGACTCTGCATACTGTGTTTACTGATGGAACGGGAAGTTGTCGGTGAGAGTAATTTAGCCAGTAAGGCTGGTATGATTGAGCGGGTCTATGTGACCAATACCTATGATGATGAAAAGCCTGTTGCTAGTAGAAAGGTGGTCCAGAGCATTTTGGATAGCGATATGGTGGTGCTGGGACCGGGTTCTCTCTTTACCTCCATCTTGCCAAACCTCGTAATCGAAGAAATCGGCCAAGCTATTTTAGATACTAAGGCAGAAGTAGCTTATGTCTGCAACATTATGACCCAGCGCGGCGAAACAGAGCACTTTTCAGATAGCGACCACGTTCAAGTATTGCATCGTCATCTGGGCAAAAAGTTCATTGATACTGTCTTGGTCAATATCGAGCCAGTTCCGCGCGAGTATATGAATAGCAATAAATTTGATGAATATCTGGTTCAGGTTGAGCATAATTTTCGAGGGCTGCAAGAGCAAGTTCCGCGTGTCATTTCATCGAATTTCCTTCGTTTGGAAAATGGCGGAGCTTTCCATGACGGAGAGTTACTTGTGGATGAATTGATGCAGATTATACAGGTGCGCAAATGAGCTTTACAGTAAAAGTAAAAGAAGAGCTTTTAAGCTTATCTGTAAAAGACAAAAATGAGTTGGCTGCCATGATCAAGATGGCTGGTAGTTTGGGAATTTCTTCGACCGGCCTCACCTTATCCATTTCAACAGAAAAATGCTAAGATTGCTCGTCATCTCTATGAATTGCTGTTGGGTCTTTATCAGGTCAAATCAGAAATCCGCCACCATCAGAAGACTAATCTGCGCAAGAATCGCGTTTATACAGTATTTCTAGATCAGAAAGTGGAAGAAATCCTTTCTGATCTGCACTTAGCTGACTCCTTTTTGGTATCGAGGCGAGGGATTGACCAGGCCATTTTGTCAGATGACGAAGCCAGCCGAGCCTATCTGAGGGGGGCTTTTCTCTCAAATGGCAGCATGCGGGAGCCAGACTCAGGCAAGTATCAGCTAGAAATCCTGTCCGTTTATCTGGATCATGCTGAGGACTTGGCTGCCTTGATGCGCCGTTTTCTTCTGGATGCCAAGACGATTGAGCGTAAGAAGGGGGCTGTCACTTATCTGCAGCGTGCTGAGGACATCATGGATTTTCTCATTGTCATTGGGGCTATGGAAGCCATGGCTGAGTTTGAGTCTCTTAAGCTCATGCGGGAAGCGCGCAACGACCTCAATCGCGCCAATAATGCGGAGACAGCGAACATCGCTCGCACGGTCACAGCCAGTATGAAAACCATCAATAATATTGCCAAAATCAGCGATAATATTGGTATCGAGAGTTTACCTGTAGACCTGCAGGAGGTAGCCCAGCTTCGTATCCAACATCCAGACTACTCCATCCAGCAGCTAGCTGATAGTCTGAGCCGGCCTCTAACTAAGAGCGGTGTCAATCATCGATTGAGAAAAAAATCAATAAAATCGCAGATGAATTATAAAAGCTGCTGAGCTTGAGCTCGGCAGCTGTTTTTTTATAGGCTTGTAGAATGTTTGGGTTGAACCTTTTTGCTCAGGATAGATATGGTTAATGGCATTGTTGACCGCAGTAGGTGCCTCACCTAGCCCGGTCGCAATCAAATCAATCTTCCCTCGTAGCTACAGCAGTCTCCAGCTGCATAGATACCTGGCACGGAAGTTTCTTGCTTGCTATTGACCAAAAATCTTGTGACGGTTAAGCTCCAAGCCCCAATCTTTGAGATTGCCGACAGAGGATTTAAAACCGTAGTTGACAAAGAGATGATCCAGAGGCAAAAGCTGACTATCCTCTCCCTTGACTTGGCTGATTTCCAAGTGGGTAATCTTGCCATTTTCGCCGATTAATAGATGAGGTACAAAGGGTGTCTTAATTTCAACACTAGAAGCCTTGAGTTCTTCCACACTATGCTCCAAAGCTCGGAAGTTATCCCGACGGTGGACTAGGCTGGTTTCTGCAATCTTTTCAAAAGCTAGTGCCCAGTCAACAGCCGAATCGCCGCCTCCCAGAACAACAACTTTTTACCAGCGTACTGGCTGATGTTTGAAACGTGATAGTGGAGGTTACTGTAAGATTCAGCATCGTCTAGCTCCAAAGCCCTAGGTTTGAAGGCGCCGCCTCCCATGGCGATGATAATGGTTTTGGTCTGATGCTGGGCTTGAGAAGTCGTGATGGTGAAGCCTTCATCAGATTTGACGATATCCAGCACTGTTTCATTGAGGCAAATCTCAGTCTGGAAAGTCTCCAGCTGCTCAATCAGACGCTGAGTCAACTCTTCGCCAGTCAAATTAGTAAAGCCCGGTACATCCAGAATCTTCTTCTCTGGATAGAGAATGGCTGGCTGGCCACCCAGCTGAGGCAGGGAATCGATGATTTTAACCTTGGCTTGGCGCAAATGAGCGTAAAATGCAGCGAATAAGCCAACTGGACCGCCGCCGACAATCGTAATATCATACAGTTCAGACATAATTTTCCTCAATCTTTTTAAAATAAACTAGCATTATTGTACCACAAAAAGAGGTTGAAATGTAGTTAAATTTCGTAGGGATTGTAAAAGCCCCGTCGGGGGCTTCAAATTAAATAGCAAATAAATCATTGAGGTTTTCAGCCAAAGTCGGGTGGGTGAAGATTTGCTTGCTCAAGTAAGTGTAAGGAATCTTATTATCCATGGCTACAGTCAGGATATTGATAATTTCCTGAGCTCCCGCTGAGAAAAATAGTTGCCCCGACGATTTCCTTGGTTTCAGTGTTGACAACGGCCTTGAAGGCACCGCGTAAGTCAGCATTGACATGTCCGCGAGGCATTGCTGCGACAGGAATCTCCTTAACTGCAATCGGCAGTCCTTGCTCTTGGGCTTCCTTTTCAGTCAATCCGATTTGAGCCAAAGGCGGTGTAATAAACATGCTGGTAGGGACGTTTTTACGGTCTTCCAGTGTGTAGCTACCATCGCCAGCCAGATAGCTATAAAGGATACGGAAGTCATCCAGTGAGATATAAGTGAACTGCAGACCGCCATTGACATCGCCAGCTGCAAATACACCAGGTACAGATGTTTCCAAGTGCTTGTTGACCTTGATAGCTCCGCGCTCTGTCAGCTCGATATCTGTATTTTCCAACTGCAGTGGCTCAACATTTGGCTTGCGGCCAGTAGCATAGAGCAGGGCATCAAAGCGGAATTCTCCATCCTCTGTCACAACCACAACTTCGTCACCATCATTTTTTTAATCTGCTTGGTTTGCACATTTTGCAGGAGTTGGATTCCGTCTTCTTCCATGTATTGCTTAGCTAGAGCAGCGATAGAAGGCTCTACTCGAGGGAGAAAGACAGGAGCAGCATCTAGCACAGTCACCTGGCTGCCCAATTTGTTGTAGAGCCCAGCAAACTCTAGGCCGATGTTACCGCCACCCAGAACTCCCAAGCGTTTAGGAAGTTCTTTCAGATTTTTGGATGCCAGTTGAGTCATAGACATGTTCGGTTTCAGTCAGTCCTGGAATCGGCGGGACATTGGAAACAGCACCAGTATTGATGACAATAGTCTCAGCAGTCAGTTCCTCTTTCTCATCGCCAGCTGTGATTTCGATGACCTTATTGGAAAGGAAATGAGCTTCCGCATCGATGATGTCAACACCAGCTCCACTGATTGCTGCGTAGTTCTTCCCGTTGAGACGGCTGGTTACAGCATTCTTCTCAGCCATGACTTGGTCGAAAGCCAGGCCTTTTTTTCAGCTGCGACAAGCAGAGTCTTGGTTGGGATGCAGGCGATATTAATACAGGTTCCACCGTACATAGCCTTGCTTCGCTCAATCAAAAGCAACTTTTTCCTTGGGCCGCCATTTTGGCTGCCAATGTTTTACCGGCCTTACCAAAGCCGATGACAATTAAATCATAGGTTAACATAATTTTACCTCCATTTTTCAAAAAGATTGTATCACATCTAATCAGAAAAATGCTCATTTCTGCTACGCCTATTTTAAAAATGTATACCAAGACGTTTTTATACACATTGTCCATTTTATTGGAACTAAATTCTAGCGTTTTTTTCTTGCTCCATGTTATACTTTTTCGTCATAAATTACTATAAGGAGAAGAAATGTCTGTTTTTACACTGATTTTGGTAAGTTTGGTTGCCTTGGAATTTTTCTATATTATGTACCTGGAGACCATCGCAACGACCTCAGCTACGACAGCACGGGTCTTTGGTATGCCTCAAGAGGAGTTGAGCGGCAGTCGGTCAATACACTTTTCAAAAACCAAGGAGTTTATAATGGTTTGCTGGGTATTTTGGTTTTTAATTGCGGCCTTTGTACAGCCTAGTCCAGTTTGGCTGGGAATTTTTATGGTTTATATCATCTTGGTAGCGGCTTACGGTGCAGTTACCAGTGACCTAAAAATCCTGTTCAAGCAGGGTGGTTTGGCAATGTTGACTTTGCTGAGTTTATTTTTTTCTAAAAAGGAGCGGAAATAGCGATTTCCAGCTCTTTTTACATAATGATTGACTTTTTTTATTAGACATGTGTAGAATAAAACTAGAAGAAGACTTTAGAAAGTATGGAAATACAATGAATCATTCAATTAAACGTTTACCAGATGGTGAATTTGCCATCTTAAAGATTATTTTTGGCACCTGCCAAATCCAACGACCTCTGCCCAAATAATGGAAAAATCTGGGCGAAGATAACCATTGGAAGCCTCAAACCTTGTTGACAGTCTTAGCTCGCTTGACGGAAAAGGGCTTTTTAGAAAGTGTTCGCAAGGGACGTGAAAGGCAGTATACAGCTTTAATTTCGGAAGAGGAATACTTAGAAGTAGAGACGTCAGACTTTTTGAAGCGCTATAGCGGACATTCTATGGGTGGATTTGTCAAGACTCTCTTTTCGTCCAATTCCTTTTCAGAAAAATGAACTGGATGAGCTGCGTAATTTACTGAATCAGAAAGAGTAAGATGAGGTAGTATCCATGAAACAGTTCCTTTTGTCTTTCCTCTTAACCAGTTTCTCAACCTCGTCTTGGTTCTGTTTTTGAGCCTTCTTTTTGCAGCCCTCAAGACCAAGATTTCAGTCAAGGTCAAGTATTTTATCTGGTTTTTAATCTTGCTGAGCTTTCTATTCCCATTCCGTCCTCAGTTTGGCTCTGGTTTGATTCGGCTGAGTACTGGGAGCGACTATTCAGACAGCTGTTAGAGCTGGTCAGACAAGAGGAGGGCAGGCTGTTTCTCAAGTAGCTGAAAAAAAGCTAGCCAGGCCAATCTCTGAGAGGCTTTTTCTAGGTCTACCTTGGTTTGAAATATTCTTTGCTATTTGGCTACTTGGTTGTTCATTTAATCTAGGAAAATATGCCTATTCTTATATTCGTTTCAAAAAAGATGTTGCAACGTTGGGGGACAGAGGTTGAGGACGAAGAGACTTTTGTTCCAGTTGCATTTGATCAAAGAAAAAGATGGGCATTAAAAAGCAAGATTCGTCTGCTTCACTATCCTATGACACAGAGTCCAATGTTGCTGGGATTCAGGGATATTTTGATTGTGTTGCCGGAGCTGGACTATACGGAGGAGGAGCTGCAGCTGATTTTCCAGCATGAGTTGACCCACTATCAGCACTATGATGTCTTGATTAATCTTTTTGCAATTTTGGCCAAAGAGCCTGCATTGGTTTAATCCAGTGGTTGGTTTTGCTTGTCGGGAAACTCAGGAAGCAGGAGAAATGTACTGCGACTACGATGTTTTGAGTAGAAAAGACACAGCTTATCGAACTTTTTTTATGGTGAGACCATTCTGACAATGATTGACCGTAGTAAGAAGACTCCGATTGCTTTTGACGACTTGTTTTTACTCGGATAAGTTTAATCTTAAGCGGCGGATTATTGGTATCATGGACAGCCGCCTGCCGAAAAAGTTTCTGTCTGCTTCTTTTTGTAGTAGCAGTTCCTCTACTTTTACTTTTTGACTAGCTCGGTCTTTGCCTTAGAAAAATCCAGTCGCACAAGATAGTAAACTTGTCTTAGAGTCTAAAAAGCGGAAGGACTTAGTCAGCGTCAGGTTTTAGAAACAGTTTTGAAAGAACTTTCTTTGGCTGAAAAGGACGTTAAGGATGTGAAAATTTCACGTGAGAAAGGCAATTATAAGATTCTCTTTTCACATGGACAGACGGCTCATGAGATGCTTGTCAATGCCAAGACTGGAAAAGTCGTCCAATCCAAGCAGCATACCATTGTCGAAAAGACAGTAACAATTGAAAAAGAAGTTCCGCCATCTTCGTCTTCTGCAGCGACTCCAGCTGATAGTGGGAATGGGAATGCGGGTCAGACGGGAAGTGTTAGCTCTCCGCCTCCTGCGACCAATACTGTGACAAATTCAAATACAAACACTAGTACAGCACCTGTCCAACCTCCTGCTCAAACTAGCTCTTCAAAGAGTAAGGATAAAGATCGTGATGATGACAAAGACGATGACGACGATGATGATGACGATTAGATAAAAAGATTCTACCAATCAAGATTTCTTGAAAGAAGCAGCGATTGGTAGAATTTTTCTTTATTTTTAGTAGAAGCTAGTCTTAAACTCATAAATTGAGGTCAATTTTAAAGTTTTCTTAAATTTTAGTAATTTGTCCTCTTGACTTTTTTTAAAACTACAAGTGTAGAATTTAAGCATAAACTACAAATGTAGAATGAAGCTTTTTAAAAATACTGTCCGGAAAGTATGAGAGTAGTAGAGCAAGGGCTCTCTTTCTTTTAAAAACTAAAAAACTACATTTGTAGAATAAAAAGGAGAATACAAATGAAACAAAAAAACAAATCCGAACGAACTTCCAACGTGTTGAAACAAAATACATCTTAGACCGTGCGACCTTGGCTCGCTTAGAAGCTGAAATGCATGCTTACCTCATTCCAGATGATTACGCAACGTCTACCATTTCAAATGTCTATTTTGACAATGATGATTTTCAAATGATCCAAGACTCGATTGCTAGAAGAGGCGGCCGTGAAAAAGCTACGGATGCGGACTTATGCAGCGGAGCCAACAAAGGATAGTCAGGTATTTTTTTGGAAATCAAGAAAAAAAGTCGGAAGACGTTGGCTTCAAGTATCGACTGGTTTCAAATCTGACTTCGGTTGTTAATTATATTGAGAAGGGACTTGCAGACCAGACTATTTCTGATAAGCGGGTCCAGACAGAAGTGGAGCTGTTGCAGGAGCGTTATGCAGGCTTAAAACCGAAAATGGTAATTAGCTATGATCGTTATTCGATGAAAGGAACAGAAGATAAAAAAGTTCGTGTGACGGTTGATTCCAATATCCGCTTCCGTGATTATGATGTGGACCTGACCTCAGGACGCCACGGCTATCCTCTATTAGAGGACGATATGGTAATTATGGAAATCAAGGTTCCAGGGGAATATCCTCAGTGGATGTCTGAAATTTTGAACGAATACGGCCTTGAAGATCAGTCCTTCTCAAAATACGGCAAAGCCTACCTAAAATCTAAAGAATTGGTTTCCCAAGCCGTCAAGGTTTAAGGAGAGAAACAATGATTACACAACTATTTAACAGTATCTATTCTTCGGCTGAAATCAAGGTTAATCCACTAGCCCTAATAGCCTCCCTCGTGACGGGCTTGATTTTGGGAATCATTTTGGCCAAGGTCTATAAGCACCAAACTATTTATACTAAGGAGTTTGTCATTACGCTGTCTCTCTTACCAGCCATTATCTCCATTATCATTTTTGGTAAATGGAAATCTGGGGAACCAGTGTCGCTGTAGCAGGAACATTCAGTTTGATCTCGTTTCAGATCAGCAGCAGGAGGGTCCAAAGAACTTTTGGCCATCTTCATGGCGACAGCGATTGGGATCACGACAGGAATGGGTTTCTTAGCTCTAGGGAGTTTTTCACGCTCCTCATTTCCTTCTTTTGGTTGCTTTTTGAAAAGATGGGCTTTAGTTTGGTTAGCCAAACCAGACGTTATGTCCAAATTCAAATTCCTGCTGAATTAGACTATGAAGTTCTTTTTGAAGCAATCTTTGAAACATCCTGCAAAAAGCTTTGAGTTGACCTCTGTCCAGTCAGTTGACAATAAGTTTATCAAATTGGACTATGTGGTTGATTTGAAACCAGATGTAAGCGACCAGCGCCTCATCCAACGTTTCTTACACTATGAAAAGATTAAGAACATTTCCCTCTCGAAAGAAGCAAAAAAACGAAAGACCTTGTAAGGTAAAAACAAACTGTTTTTTTGAGACAGTTGGTTTTTGTAACTTTTCAAAAATTGGATAAAGCCTGATAGTTAAGTATTTCCGCTAGCAATATTTTTTTGAAACCCTCAAAAATCCAGACACATACGAATGACATAAAAATACTTGACACAGCTTTCTATGTATGGTATCATTATATAGATTTTGGACTTGAAGGAGTGAAAAATGTCAAAAAAACAGTAGTACGTAAGAATGAATCTCTTGACGATGCTCTTCGTCGTTTCAAACGTGCGGTTACTAAAGCTGGTACTCTTCAAGAAACACGCAAACGTGAATTCTATGAAAAACCTTCTGTAAAAACGCAAACGTAAATCAGAAGCAGCTCGTAAACGTAAAAAAATTCTAATAACTAGAATGAGAAAAACAGTCGATTTGGCTGTTTTTCTTTTTGGATGGAAAGCGTATAATAAAACAGAGAGTGGGACAGAAATCGGTAATTCGTTAGAATTCGATTTCGTCGTCCCACCTCCGCACAGTTGAGTAGGGCTGTAGAAGTTGATGAAATCAGCGTAGTAGAGCCCACTCAACCACTGCGTCTTGCTCGACAATCCAAAGACAATTGAGAGGCTAGGACTTTTGTCCCAGCCTCTGTTTGGATATTAGTTTTGTTTTTTTCAAGCAAGCTCTTGATTTCTTGCAGAACTTCAAGTTCTGTTGGTCCAGCTGGTGCTTCTTCAGCAGCTTCTTCGTTTTTTTCTTAGTAAGATTTTGTGCTTTTTCCGCAGCCTTAACGATGAAGAAGAGAACAGTACCGATTACTAAGAAGTTAATCACGGCGCTCAAGAAATTACCATAAGCAATTCCGTTCCATTTCAATTCAGCGATTTGCTTCAAGTTTGCAGCTTTCAATATTGGGTTGAGGAAGAGGGGAGTGATAACGTCAGTAATCAATGAGTTTACGATTGCTCTGAAAAGCGTTCGCAATGATAACCCTGACTGCCAAGTCAATCACGTTACCGCGTAGCAAAAAAATTCTTTAAGATCCTTTAACATTTTCTTTTTCCTTTCAAAAAATAATTTAATATTTGAGATTATATTATAGCTTAAAGAAGCAATTATTTCAAGTTATTTGCCTATCAAATGTTTTACATTTGCTTCAAATTATTATAAAATATAGAGTGATATTCTGTGATGAATTGGAGGTATTGTCTATTGGATAAAGAAATCATTTCTGAAATAAAAAAATAGTGTCAATATCGTCGATGTCATAGGAGAAACAGTAGCCTTGACCAAGGCTGGGAGAAATTTTCTGGGACTTTGTCCCTTTCATGGCGAAAAGACGCCCTCTTTCAATGTTGTAGAGGACAAGCAGTTTTATCACTGTTTTGGCTGTGGCAAGTCGGGGATGTTTTCAAGTTCATTGAGGACTACCGAGGCGTATCCTTTATGGATGCTGTGCAGATTGTCGCAGACAGAGCGGGCATTTCCTTAGGGATGGAGAGAGCTAGCGCTGATCGACCGAGACAGTCTCATCCGCATCAGGCGCTCTATGATATTCATACAGAAGCAGCGAAGTTTTACCATGCAGTTCTGATGACGACCAAGATAGAGAAGAAGCGCGCGCTTATCTCTACAATCGTGGGCTGACGGATGAAGTCATTAAGCATTTTCAAATAGGGCTGGCTCCCAATGAAGGCAACTACCTTCATAAGAGCATGGCTGGTAAGTTTGATGAGTCTATTATCATGAACTCGGGACTTTTTAATCTAGCAGAGAATAATCTGGTCTACGATGCTTTTCAGAACCGGATTATGTTTCCTTTGACCAATGACAAGGGGCAGGTTGTCGCCTTTTCTGGTCGAATCTGGCAAGATTCGGAGGCTGGTTCACAGACTGCCAAGTATAAGAATAGTCGCAGTACCCTATTTTTAATAAAAAGCTATGAGCTTTTTATCATCTGGATAAGGCCAAGCCGGTTATCAAGAAGAGCCATGAAGTCTACCTGATGGAGGGCTTTTATGGACGTGATTGCGGCTTATCGGGCTGGAATTGAAAAATGCAGTCGCGTCGATGGGAACAGCTCTGACGCCTGAGCATGTCCAGCATCTGCGTAAGTATTGCAAGAAAAATTATTCTGACTTATGATGGAGACAGGGGCTGGTCAGGCTGCGACAGCCAAGGCTTTAGAGGAGCTGCGGGATATGTCGGTAGAGATTGTGTCCTTTCCCTGACAATATGGATCCAGACGAATTTATTGCTAAAAATTCTGCCGAGGAATTGAAACAATTTCTGACTAAAACGCGAATTAGTGATGTAGAGTTCCTTTTGCGTTATCTCAAACCGGATAATATTGAAAATTTGCAGGCTCAGATTGAATTCGTGGAGCGAATGGCGCCAATTATTGCTCAGACGCAATCTATTACAGCTCAGAATTCCTATATTTATATGTTGGCCGAGTTGCTGCCGGATTTTTGATTACCAGCAGGTAGAGAACACGGTTAACAACAGTCGTTTAGCTGAACGAAGTATTCGAAGCGGACAGCAGTCAGAATCTCTAAGAAGACCTGTACTGGTAGATCTTCCGTTGTCTAAACAGCTATCACGGTTGATAAAGGCAGAAATCCATATCCTTTATCGTATGGTACACAATCCTCTGGTTTTAAATAGCTATCGGCTTCGCACAGATTTTGCCTTTGATACGGCGGAACTGCAGGAGTTATACGAGCTTTTACTAGTCAATGGTGAAGTGACCTCGCAGGATTTATCCAGCTTACCGGAAAGAGTCCAGCAACTTTGGTATCGGATGTTGGAGGAAGATTTGCCAGAGGAGATGGAAGACGGAGAGTTAGCAGAAGTTGAGTTAACTAGGGAACGTGAATTGCTTCGTAAGAATAATCAGCTGATTAGCAAAAAGGTCCGAGAAGCTTTGCATACTGGAGATGAGAATGCCGCTATATTAGAAGTGGAGCGCTTAATCGCACAAAAAAGAAGAATGGAGTAGGTATGGCTACAAAACAAAAAGAAGTAACAACATTAGACGTTCAAATTGCAGAATTCATCCGCAATCACAAGCAGACAGGTGTAGCGACAGACGATGAAATCAATGACCAGCTGGTCATTCCTTTCACTTTGGACGCTGATGGGATTGAGGATTTGCTGCAACGCATTCAGGATGCGGGGCATTTCTATCACAGATAAGGAAGGAAATCCTAGCGCGCGGGTTCTGAATACTGAAGAGGAAGAAGTAGAACCAACTGATGAAGAGCTCTTAGGCAGCAATTCAGCCAAGGTCAATGACCCAGTCCGCATGTATCTGAAAGAAATCGGGGTTGTGCCCCTTCTTAGCAATGAAGAAGAGCAGGAGCTGGCTATCTTGGTAGAGCAGGGAGACTTGGAAGCCAAGCAGCGTCTGGCTGAGGCCAATCTTCGTCTGGTTGTTTCCATTGCTAAGCGCTATGTCGGCCGTGGTATGCAGTTCCTTGATTTGATTCAAGAGGGAAATATGGGACTGATGAAAGCCGTTGATAAGTTTGACTACACCAAAGGATTTAAGTTCTCAACTTATGCGACTTGGTGGATTCGTCAGGCCATTACCCGTGCGATCGCTGACCAAGCTCGGACTATTCGGATTCCGGTCCACATGGTGGAAACCATTAACAAGTTGGTCCGTGAGCAACGCAATCTCTTGCAGGAATTAGGCCAAGATCCAACGCCGGAGCAAATCGCTGAGCGGATGGATATGACGCCGGACAAGGTTCGTGAGATTCTCAAAATTGCTCAAGAGCCAGTTTCTTGGAGACGCCTATCGGTGAGGAAGATGACAGTCATCTGGGAGACTTTATCGAAGATGAAGTAATTGAAAATCCAGTAGACTACACGACTCGTGTCGTTCTTCGTGAGCAGCTGGATGAGGTCTTGGATACGCTGACAGACCGTGAGGAAAAATGTCTTGCGCCTACGCTTTGGTCTGGACGATGGAAAAATGCGGACACTAGAGGATGTCGGCAAGGTCTTCAATGTCACCCGCGAGCGGATCCGCCAGATTGAAGCCAAGGCCCTGCGTAAACTCCGCCATCCAAGCCGTAGCAAACCACTCAGAGACTTTATCGAAGATTAAGAACTGAAGAGCGCAAGAAGGGGCAGAAATTTTTCAGCAGGAAGCGTCAAGACTGAAAAACCTAGCTGAAAAACAAGGCCCCTCAAGTTAACTTGAATTTTTTTGTCATATCTATAAGGAGGATATGCATGTCAGAAAAAAATACAGCCCTGAAGAGGTTGAAAAGATTAAAAACGCGTATTTTGGAGAGCTTGGAGCAGGTCATCGACCCAGAGCTGGGGAATTGATATTGTCAATCTCGGCTTGATTTATGAAATCCGTTTTGATGAGACCAATGGAGAAACGGAAATCGATATGACCCTGACAACCATGGGATGCCCTCTGGCGGATCTTCTGACTGACCAGATCTATGATGCTATGTCAGATGTACCAGAGGTTACTAAGACAGAAGTCAAATTGGTTTGGTACCCTGCTTGGACAGTGGAAAAGATGAGTCGTTATGCTCGGATTGCATTGGGGATTAAATAGCGACATCATACTGGGAGAAAGACTATACAGAAAAAGCACTTGAAATGAAAATCAAGTGCTTTTTGAATGCAATTTTGTACAAACTACCAGCTAGTCAGTGAAATTTCCCCACTGTTGAGCCAGATATTTTGGCCGTTCTCCAACTGGACTAGAAGTCGGCCACTGTCCGAGATATCGCTGGCAATTCCCTATAGGTTTGATTGTTTTGCTGGAAGCTCACTTGGCGACCAAGGACCAGGGAGTGCTTTTTGTAAAGATAGAGCAAGTCTTGGGGATCGTTTTCGTAGAAACATCTCCAGATTTCAGCAATCAGCTCATTTCTGCTGATAGGAGGCTGCCTCAGTAAAAGAGTGAGCCAGCCTTAGCTTGCAATTCTTTTGGAAAATCGCTAACGCAAAAAATTAAACCCGACCCCGATAATAATATCTGTGACTAAGCCTGTCTCGACTGAAGTAGTAGCCTCCGTTAAAAATGCCTGCGATTTTTTTATCCTTGTAGTAAATATCGTTGACCCACTTGATATCTATGTCTATGAGGGTTAGATTTTTACAGCTTGATAGATGGCTCCGGCTGTCAGGAGAGTATAGGCAGGGATTTGATTAAAAGATAGGTTGGGCTTGAGATGAAGGGACATATAAAAGCCGCCTTGTTTTGGAGAGAAAAATCTCGTCCGAAGCGACCGCGCCCAGCGGATTGAGCAGCAGCTAGATAGAGGGTATTTGCTTCGCCACCTGCTTCTAGACCTGCTTTGGCATCTATCTGAGTAGATTGACAGTTGGGGTTGAAGGAAACTTTTGATGGGCGCCTCTTTTTCAATGATTTCTGGGATTAGTAAATCCCCCGCTTTGAGCTTATAGCCCCGATTTTTTTACGGAATCAATCTGGATTCCTTCTCTTTCCAAGCGCTGAATGGCCTTCCAAATGGAGGTCCTGGAAATGCCCAGTGTCTGAGCCAGACTTTCTCCGTTTACATAATCGTCAGCTTGGCTGAGAATGGTAAATAATTGTTCGTAGGTTTTCATTCGTTCTTTCTCTGTTAAATACTGCTTTCTCGAATGGTCAGCTTGGTAGAAAGTTTGACCATATAGGGAATGGAATCCTCTTCGGATGTTATACTTTGATTCAGAATATGTAGAGCCTGCTTGCCCATTTCTTCTGTAAAAAACGGTGACCGTACTGAGACTGGGGTAGATGTACTTAGCAATAGAGGTATCATTAAAGGAAATAATGCTGACATCTTGGGGAACTTGAATTCCGTGTTCTTGCAGAGCCCTGCAAGGCACCAATTGCTAAAAGCATCGCTAGAGATGAAGAAGGCGGGCGGGAGCTGGTCTTTGTGTTCAGTGATAATCTCTGTCATCATCTGATAGCCTGATTCCGAAGAAAAAGCTGCCTACCTTAACCAAGTCAGCTTGGAAGATTCCTTTATCAGATAGATATTGCTGAAAGCTTGCCAAACGAGGGTCGCTGATGAGGCTAGCTTGGTCAGAGGTTCTTTCCCTGCCCAGCAATCATGCCGATCTGGTCAAAACCAGCGTTTATGAAGTGCTCAAGAACCTTCTGTACAGCATTCTCAAAATCCACCGTCACACAGCTGTGGCCTGCGTTAAGCGTATCACTGTCTACAAAAACTAAGTGGTTGCTGTACTGCTCTAGCTGCTGGATTTGGGCTGGACTGAATTTACCGATGGCAATCAAGCCATCAATGTCTTTCAATAGCTCAAGAGAATCATTTTGAAACACTCTGAGAATTTCATAGCCCAATTCTTGGGCTTTTTCAATGCCCAAACGAATGGAGTAGTAGTAAAGGTCATCGAGCTCTTCCTGCTCAGTGTACCATTCAATGAGCCCAATACGGTAGGCCTGAGCCTTACTTGGCTTACTTTTTTTCTTGACTTTTTATAGTTCAGCTGCTCGGCGATATCAAAAATCTTTTACGAGTGCCATCACTGACCGACATGGCTGGGTCGTAGTTGAGTACGCGGGAAACTGTAGCGGGAGAGACTCCAGCAGCTTGGGCAATATCCTTAATCGTAGCCATTTTTTTCTCCTATTGTCTTATATGGGCTATTATACCTCAAATACAAGTAAATAACAAAGAGAAATTTAGTAAATATTTCGCATTTGGCTTGGTGAACAGTTGAAATATTTTTGAAAGTTTTTTTGAAAAATAAAGCGGATCAGAAAAACCAACCGAATAGGCAATAAATTTAATTGGTTGAGTAGTAGTTTCTAGAAGTTGTTTTCCTCGATGCATACGTATATAATGCAGATACTCTTTGGGAGAGAGTCCATTGTATTCTTTAAAAATGGTTGTCAAATAGCTGCGATTGACATTTAGTTCATTAGCAATACCTTGGATGCTCAGTTGTTCAAGCGGATAGCGAGTTTCTAGAATACGTTTAGTATCTAAATACAACTGATAAGTGGAATTTTTGTTGTTTTAGGAGCTGTTGGTTTGGTGCGAGCTTCCCCAATTTAAATAGTAGTTCATAGAGCATGGCGAGAAGTTGTAAATGACTTAGCATGGTGGATTGGGAATGTTCAGCCTCTTGAATAATATCTATAATAAACTTTCCTAAACTATCAGTAGGAGTAGTACTTGAATTTCTTAGAAAAACCTGTTTTGCCAATTTCTGATAAGTTAAAATAATCTGAAACCTTTGTTCCGCTAATTCCGAGCCAATAATAGGACCAAGGATCTTCAGAATCTGCCTTATAGTAAGTTAGTTCGTTTGGTTTTAGTAGGAATAAATCTCCAGCTTTCAGGAAAAAATTTGTTCCCCTTTATAGTGAAAGACTCCTTTGCCTTTTGTAATAAAATGAAGGACGAATCCGTCACGAATAGCAGGCCCGAAAAGAATAGTTTGGCTGGCAATCCTCATAGCCGTAAAAGTCTAATAATAAATCAATTGTTCCCGTCTGGTATTCTGAAAATATAAGCATACTTTTTACATCTCCATACTTTAGAAATGATATTGTAATTTTTATTGTTACCCTAACATTTTACCATATTTTCCTAACATAATTCTATTTTAGGAAGCGATTTCAAAAGGTAAAAATATTAGTAAATATGGAGGTTCAAAAATGACAATCAAAAATAGACAAAACATCTATTCTACATCAATACAAAAAAATTCCAGTCTTATCATTGAGGAAAGGGATGGCTACCTTTTGCTTAAACACTTAGGCAGAAAAATCGAATCCTATCATTTTTTTCCAATACAGTATTTGAGCGAGATCATGCTTTTTCTGGTAATCCGAGGTCGAATGAGCGGAGTTTTAGCTTAGATACCCAGCGGCAGGTTTTGGGGCAGCATGGTTTAGGAGACTTCCGGCAACCTTCTCTGCAAGTCCAACATGCTAATAATGAAGTGACAGATTTTTCGGTTTGTTGAGAGTCAGCTGATTAAGGGAGGTTTGGAAGTTCCAGGATTGCCTAGCCCTCACAGTACAGAAGATGCAGAAACACTGGCCTTTATTTTAGAGGATACAGTAGCTCACTTACGCCTCACTCTTTATTACACAGCTTTTTGAGGATAGCAATACCATTGCAACCTTTACTAAGCTGGAAAATATCGGTAGAGAGACAGCAGTCATACATAAGAACTTGAGCTTAATGACAGATTTGCCGGCAGGTACTTATGATGTGATTAGTTTACAGGGAGCTTATGCTAGGGAAAAAACAGTTCGTCGTCACAAGCTAGCACAGGGAATTTTCAAAATAGCTTCTAACCGAGGAGCTTCTGGTCACGCTGCAGACTCCAAGCCTTATCCTTTGTGATAGTAAAACGACGGAAGAGGCTGGTCAAGTTTGGGCAATTCAGCTCCTTTATAGCGGAAACTTTGAAGCTTGGATTCAGCAAAATCAGTTGAATGAAGTTCGGCTAGGTATCGGTATCAATGAAGATAACTTTGCTTGGAAACTGGAAGCGGGGCAGACTTTCTATAGTCCTGTTGCTCTGTTGAATTATTCGGCTCAGGGTTTGACTGGTCTTAGTCATGAGAGCCAAGCTTTTTGTTCAAGAGCATATCATTTCTAAAACTTTTGCGAAGCGAGAGCGGCCAATTCTAATCAATAACTGGGAAGCAACTTACTTTGATTTCAAAAAGAGAAGTTGCTAGAGTTAGCAGATGAGGCACAGAAAGCTGGTATTGAGCTCTTTGTTCTCGATGATGGCTGGTTTGGCAAACCGTTTTGATGACAATCGGGCTCTGGGCGACTGGTTTGTCAATGAAGATAAGCTAGGTGGCAGTTTGACAGAGCTCATAGCAGAAGTTCATAGCAGAGGATTGCAATTTGGTTTATGGGTTGAGCCAGAAATGATTTCCGTAGACAGTCAGCTTTACCGGGCACATCCAGACTGGGCTATTCAAGTACCTGATCGGGATCATACTTACTCTCGCAATCAACTCGTATTGGATTATGCTAATCCAGATGTGGTAGCCTATATCAAAGAAACACTGGATCAGTTATTAAGTCAGCACGATATTGACTACATAAAATGGGATATGAATCGTAATATTACCAATCTTGGGAATGGCACTAACTATCTGGCGAGCAAAATGCAGTCGCATAAGTATATCTTGGGGCTTTATGAAATTGTAAAATATTTGACAGAGAAATATGGGAATATTCTCTTTGAGTCCTGTTCAGGTGGTGGTGGACGAAATGATCTTGGTATGATGCGGTATTTCCCTCAAGTCTGGGCTAGTGACAACACCGATGCCATAGCTCGTTTGCCAATCCAATATGGGTCTTCTTATCTTTATCCGACTATTTCAATGGGTGCCCATGTGTCGGCAGTGCCTAATCATCAGATGGGACGAATTACTCCGCTGGCAACTCGTGGTCATGTGGCTATGATGGGAAATCTGGGGTATGAGCTTGATTTGACTAGTCTATCAGATGAGGAGAAAGCGGCGATTGCAGACCAGGTGAAGTTGTATAAAGAATTACGGCCAGTGGTCCAGCTAGGGTGTCAGTATAGGCTAATCAATCCAGATGTTGGCTCCAATGAAGCAGCAGTTCAATTTAACTATGAAGATCAAACGATTGTAACCTACGTCCGAGTCTTATCAGTTGTGGAAACGATGGAAACAACCTTGAAACTAAAAGACTTAGAGGAAGAAGGGCTTTATGAGCTACAGGGAAATGGCGCAGTTTACTCAGGTGCAGAACTCATGTATGCTGGTATCACTATGAATCTTCCGCAAGGAGATTATCTTAGCAGACAGTTGCATTTTATTAAAAAAATAAGGAGGCTAGACCATGAAATGGTATAAAAAGATGAGCTTAGCTGCTATTACAGGACTGTCCCTTTTTGGGGCTGTCAGCTTGCAGCAGCCAAGGGGAATCGGCAGATGGTAAGGTAACGATTGAGTATTTCAATCAGAAGGGTGAAATGGTTGATACCCTTCGTGAGATTGCCAAAGACTTTGAAAAAGAAAAATCCGAATGTGCATGTGAAAGTGGTGAATGTCCCCTAACGCTGGGGAAGTACTCAAAACTCGCGTTCTGGCTGGAGATGTTCCTGATGTTGTCAATATCTATCCCCAGTCTATTGAATTGCAAGAATGGGCTAAGGCTGGGTACTTTGAAGATTTATCTGACAAAGACTATATTAAGCGAGTTAAGAATCATTATGCAGATAAATATGCGATAGATGGAAAGATTTACAATATTCCTTATACTGCTAATGCATATGGTATCTATTACAACAAAGATAAATTTAAAGAACTGGGATTGAAAGTTCCAGAGACTTGGGAGGAATTTGAGGAATTAGTTGATACGATTATAGCAAAAGGGGAAAACGCCTTTTGCCATTGCAGGAAGCAGATACTTGGACCTTGAATGGTTATCATCAGTTGGCTCTTGCCACTTCTACAGGTGGCGGTAAGGAAGCGAATGATTACCTACGTTTTTCCAAGCCAAATGCCATCAAGTCTTCAGATTCAGTGCTTAAAGATGATTTCAGGCTGTTAGATTTATTCCGCAAAAAGGTGCCATGCAGACCAACTGGCAGGGAGCAGGCTATACTGATGTTGTCGGTGCCTTTTGCTAGAGGCGATGCCCTGATGACTCCAAATGGTTCTTGGGCTATCACAGCAATCAATGCGCAAGATCCTAAGTTTAATGTTGGAACGTTCCTTTCCTGAAAGCAAAAAGGACAAAAGCTTGACCATTGGAGCAGGAGACCTAGCTTGGTCTATCTCGTCAAGTAGTAAGCACAAGAAAGAAGCCAATGCTTTTGTTGAATATATGTCACGTCCAGAAGTTATGCAGAAATATTATGATGTGGACGGCTCACCAACAGCTATTGAAGGTGTCAAGGAAGCAGGTTCAGATGCACCGCTAGCTGGTCTTGCTGAATTAGCATTTACAGACCGACATCTCGTTTGGCTAGCTCAAGACTGGACCAGTGAAAGTGATTTTTATACCTTGACTGGGAACTATATTACAACTGGAAACAAAGAGGATATGACGAAAGCACTAAATGCCTTCTTCAATCCGATGAAAGCAGACGTAGAGTAGGAGTAGATCTACTATGATTGATTGAGAAATATTGGGGCTGGCTCTTTGTCCTTGTTCCCCTTGTACTACAGGCTGTATTCTTCTATGTGCCCATGTTTCAGGGTGCCTTCTACAGCCTGACAAACTGGACTGGCTTGACCTATAATTATAAGTTTGTCGGACTCAATAACTTTATGCTCCTCATGAGCGATCCTAAGTTTATGAACGCGATAGGCTTTTACATTTATCATTACTATTTGTATGGTGGTTGGTGAGATTATGCTGGGAATCTGGATAGCACGAGCTCTCAACTCGAAGATAAAGGGGAAAACTTTCTTCCGAGCTTGGTTTTTCTTCCCTGCTGTTCTATCTGGATTGACCGTGGCTCTTATCTTTAAGCAACTTTTCAACTACGGGTTGCCAGCTATAGGGAATGCCTTAGGAATTGAATTTCTTAAAACTAGCCTACTAGGAACAAATGGTGGTGCAATCTTTGCAGCAATTTTTCGTCTTGCTTTTGGCAAGGGTAGCCATGCCTATTATCATCTTCTTAGCTGGTCTTCAGTCTATCCCGACTGAGATTACAGAAGCAGCTCGAATTGATGGAGCTAGCAGCAAACAAATTTTTTGGAAGGTGGAACTTCCTTTATCTTCTACCAAAGCGTTTCCATGGTCTTTATCTTGGCTCTAAAAGGTGGTTTGACAGCATTTGACCAAGTCTTTGCCATGACAGGCGGCGGTCCGAATAATGCGACCACCTCTCTAGGACTTCTGGTATATAACTATGCTTTTAAGAGCAATCAATTTGGTTATGCCAATGCCATTGCTGTTATCTTGTTTCTCTTGATTGCGGTTATTTCTATTGTCCAGTTGAGAGTATCTAAGAAATTTGAAATCTAAGAGGAGAAACCCGATGAAAAATGCAGAAAGAAAAAGCTAATTTCAGTAAATATATATTGCTAACACTGGGATCTATTATCATTTTAATTCCACTCTTAGCAACGATATTCAGTTCCTAAGTCTACCAAAGACATCGTTAATAATTTTTTTCGGATTTCCGACTCAACCGACCTTAGAGAATTTTTCAACGCCTTTTTGGCTGATGGTATCGGAGGCTACTATTGGAATTCAATTGTAATCACGGTTCTATCTTTTGGCTGTTGTCATGATTTTTATTCCATGGCTGCTACTCTATCGCTCGTAATATGTCTAAGAGAAAAAGCTTTTGGTATTATGTATACGCTTTTGATTTTAGGGATTTTTCGTTCCTTTTCAAGTTATCATGATTCCTATTACAGTTATGATGAGTAAGCTAGGACTAGCCAACACTTGGGGATTAATTATCCTCTATCTGGCTTACGCTGTTCCACAGACTCTCTTTCTCTATGTAGGCTACATTAAGATTTCCATTCCAGACAGTCTGGATGAGGCAGCAGAAATTGACGGTGCTGGAAAGTTTACAACCTATTTTAAGATTATCTTTCCTATGATGAAACCCATGCATGCGACAACCATGATTATCAATGCCCTCTGGTTCTGGAATGACTTCATGCTTCCTCTCTTGGTACTCAATAAAGACTCCAAGATGTGGACTCTGCCACTCTTCCAATATAACTACACAGGTCAATACTTTAATGATTATGGACCTAGCTTTGCTTCTTATGTTGTTGGGATTATCACCATTACTATCGTTTATCTCATCTTCCAGCGCAATATTATTGCTGGAATGAGCAACGAGGGCAGTGAAGTAAGCTCAAGATACAAAAACCTATAAACTACTGAATTTGTAACGCCTGTGGAAAAATAGGGGATTGGAAAAAGAAGCTTCAGCTTTTTCATACAGAACTTAGGGCGTGTTCTATTCAGCGCACGGGAAAGAGTATATAAGACAAGATTTTAGAGGAGAAAACTATGGCTATTCAAAATAAGACCATGCTGATTACTTACTCAGACAGCCTGGGGGAGAATTTAAAAGATTTATATGACAATTTAGAAAAGCATTTTGGGGATGCGGTTGGAGGAGTGCATTTGCTTCCTTTCTTCCCATCAACTGGTGACCGGGGGTTTGCCCCAGTAGACTATGAAGAGGTTGATCCAGCCTTTGGTGACTGGGAGGATGTAGAAAAAGCTGGGCGAGAAATATTATCTCATGTTTGACTTTTTATGATCAACCACATCTCACGTCAATCCAAGTATTATAAGGATTTTTCAGGCAAAGAAGGATCAGAGTGAGTATCGTGACCTCTTTCTCAGCTGGGATAAGTTTTGGCCAGAAAAATCGTCCGACGCAGGCTGATGTTGATTTGATTTATAAGCGTAAGGATCGGGCACCTAAGCAGGAAATCGTCTTTGCAGATGGAAGCACCGAGTATTTGTGGAACACCTTTGGTGAAGAGCAGATTGATCTAGATGTTCGCAGTCAGGTAACTAATGATTTCATCAAGAAAACATTGCGTCAACTGTCAGAGCATGGCTGTGATCTGATTCGTTTAGATGCATTTGCCTATGCGGTCAAAAAATTAGATACCAATGATTTCTTTGTTGAGCCAGAAATCTGGGATCTCTTAGAAAAAGTCCAGCAGCAAGCGGCTGAGTTTGGGACGGATATTTTACCAGAAATTCATGAGCATTATTCTATACAGTTCAAGATTGCAGAGCATGGCTACTTTGTCTATGATTTTTGCGCTACCGATGGTAACTCTTTATTCTCTATACAGTGGTAAAAGCAGAGCGTCTAGTCAAGTGGCTTGAAATGAGTCCTATGAAGCAATTCACAACATTGGACACTCACGATGGTATTGGGGTTGTTGATGTTAAGGATATTCTGACTGATGAAGAAATTGACTTTGCGACCAATGAACTATATAAGGTCGGGGCCAATGTCAAGCGTAAGTATTCCTCAGCTGAGTACAATAATCTGGACATTTACCAGATTAACTCGACTTACTACTCAGCCCTGGGCGATGACGACAAGAAGTACTTCATTAGCCGTCTGATTCAGGCTTTTGCTCCAGGGATTCCACAGGTCTATTATGTTGGTTTCTTAGCTGGGAAAAATGACCTTGAACTGCTAGAAAACACTAAGGAAGGCCGCAATATCAACCGTCATTATTACAGTAATGAGGAGATTGCTGAAGAAGTCAAGCGTCCAGTTGTGCAAGCCCTGCTCAAGCTTTTCAGTTACCGCAACCAGTCTGCTGCCTTTGACCTAGATGGCACTATTGAAGTGAATCTATTGGATGAAAATAGCCTCCGGATTGTCCGTAGCAATGCAGATAAGTCAGTCACTGCTCAAGTAGTTATTAATCTCAAAGAATTGACATATAGCGCGAGTGAAAATGGCCAAGCTATCACTTTTGAATAGAGATAAGAAAAGAGAAGAAGAATGGTAGAATTAAATCTGAAAAATATCTATAAAAAATATCCCAACAGCGACCACTATTCAGTGGAAGACTCAATCTAGATATCAAGGACAAGGAATTTATCGTATTTGTTGGTCCGTCTGGTTGTGGAAAAATCAACTACGCTGCGTATGATTGCGGGTCTTGAAGACATCACAGAAGGAACTGCCTCTATTGACGGTACGGTGGTCAATGATGTGGCACCAAAAGACCGTGACATCGCTATGGTCTTCCAGAACTATGCCCTTTATCCACATATGACTGTCTACGACAACATGGCTTTTGGTCTTAAGCTTCGCAAGTACAGCAAGGAAGATATTGACAAACGGGTCAACGAAGCAGCAGAAATCTTGGGCTTGAAGGAATTCTTGCAACGTAAGCCAGCTGATCTATCTGGTGGTCAGCGTCAGCGGGTAGCAATGGGACGGGCTATCGTTCGAGATGCAAAGGTTTTTCCTTATGGATGAGCCTCTATCTAACTTGGATGCGAAGCTGCGTGTTTCTATGCGGGCGGAGATTGCCAAGATTCATCGCCGTATTGGGGCAACAACTATTTATGTTACCCACGACCAGACTGAAGCTATGACTCTGGCTGACCGGATTGTTATCATGTCAGCGACCAAGAATCCTGCTGGAACTGGTACGATTGGACGAGTGGAGCAGATTGGTACGCCGCAGGAAGTCTATAAACATCCGGCAAATAAGTTTGTTGCCGGCTTCATTGGTAGTCCAGCTATGAACTTCTTTTGAAGTGACACTGGAAGATGGCCGTCTTGTCGGACCAAACAGAGACTTCAGTCTCCAAGTCCCAGAGGGCAATCTTAAGAGGTTGCGGGAGAAGGGCTATGAAGGAAATAAGTTGATTTTTGGTATTCGTCCTGAAGATATCAACATGGAACCAGCCTTTCTGGAAACCTTCCCTGAGTCGGTTCTAACTGCGAAGATTTCTGTTTCTGAGTTGCTTGGAGCGGAGTCTCACCTCTACTGTGCGGTTGGTGGCAGTGAGTTTGTTGCCAAAGTTGATGCACGTGATCATATGAATACCGGAAGCAGTATTAAACTTGGCTTCGACCTAAACAAGGCGCATTACTTTGATGTTGAGACTGAAGACAATATTTTCTAATCTATTGCTCCTTATAAAATAATCCAGACAGATTACTGTTTGGATTTTTACAAAAAAATATCTAGGAAATTAGTAAAATTTTACTAAAATTATTGAAGTTTTTACTCGAGAACAGTTATAATAAAAATCAAGAAAAACGATTACAATATCGATTATTCATTTTTAAAGGAGTTTAGTCTATGACAAATGTAATTTCAGCAGAGCAAGTCCGCGCAGATTTTGCTAAGGTTTTTGGAGTAGAAGCGGATCACACTTTCTTTTTCACCTGGTCGGATCAATCTGATTGGTGAGCATACGGACTATAACGGCAGCCATGTCTTTCCTGCAGCAATTTCTCTAGGAACTTACGGAGCGGCTCGCAAGCGGGATGACCAGCTCTTGCGTTTCTTCTCAGGAAATTTTTGAAGAAAAAGGCATCATTGAAGTGCCATTGGAAAAACCTTCGTTTTGAAACAGAACACAACTGGAGCAACTATCCAAAAGGAGTTCTGCATTTTTCTGCAGGAGGCAGGCCATAAGATTGACCGGGGCATGGATATCTATGTTTATGGAAATATTCCAAATGGTTCTGGCTTATCATCTTCTGCATCGCTAGAGCTTTTGACGGGTGTCATTGCTGAGAAACTCTTTGACTTGCAGTTAGAACGTCTGGACTTAGTGAAAATCGGTAAATTAACTGAAAATGAGTTTATCAGGGGTTAATTCTGGCATTATGGACCAGTTTGCTATCGGAATGGGTGCTGACCAGCGAGCTATTTACTTAGACACCAATACTCTTGAGTATGATTTGGTACCGCTTGATCTCAAGGACAATGTCGTAGTGATTATGAATACCAACAAGCGTCGTGAGTTAGCTGACTCTAAGTACAATGAGCGTCGGGCGGAGTGCGAAAAAGCTGTTGAAGAGCTGAACCGCAAGCTGTCTATCGCTACCTTGGGTGAGTTGGACGAGTGGGCCTTTGATGAGTATAGCTATCTGATAGAGGACGAAAATCGTCTCAAACGGGCTCGCCATGCTGTTTTGGAAAATCAGCGCACTTTGCAGGCACGGGCAGCTTTGCAGGCAGGTGATCTTGACAAATTCGGCCGTCTCATGAATGCGTCTCATGTTTCTTTTAGAACATGACTATGAAGTGACTGGTCTAGAGCTGGATACCTTGGTTCACACGGCCTGGGGAGCAAAAAGGTGTTCTGGGGCTCGTATGACCGGAGCAGGCTTCGGTGGTTGCGCCATTGCCTTGGTTCAAAAAGATACTGTCGAGGCCTTTAAGAAAGCTGTGAGGGCAAACATTACGAGGAAGTCGTTGGATACGCTCCAAGCTTCTATATCGCTGAAGTTGCAGGTGGCAGTCGAGTTTTTAGACTAGGAGAGAAGTAAATGGACGCTGTAATATTTGATTTAGATGGCTTATTAGCTGATACTGAGATCATTTCTCTAAAAGTTTATCAAGAATTGCTTAAAAGATTTTTGGAATTCCTTTCACAGAAGAAATATATTCTAGAGAATACAGTGGACATAGGGGAAGAGGAAAATGTTCAACGATTTTTTTGGATACCTATGATTTACCTTGGAACTTTGACCAAAACCTTAGAAAAAGTTTATGAACTGGAAGCTCGAATCTTAGCCAAAGGTGTAAATTTAAAAAGGTGCTAAAAATTTGCTTGCTTTTTGGCAAAGAGAAGGTATTCCAATCGCTCTAGCAACTTCAAGTGTTGAATCTAGAGCTAGAATGATTTTTGGATAGTAATGGTATACTGTCCCTATTTGACCATCTAGTTTTTTTGCAAAAGATGTAAAGCGAAGCAAACCTTACCCTGATATATTTTTTTAAAGGCCTGTAGTGATTTGAATGTTTTACCAGAGAATTGCTTTAGTATTAGAGGATAGTGAAGCAGGGATTGAAGCAGCGTATAGAGCTGGGATACCAGTTATTTGTATTCCAGACTTAAAAATGCCAGCACAGTCTTTTCTTAAATAAAAACAGAACAAGTTTTTCAGGATTTAGATGCTGTCAGAGACTATTTAGAATGTAAGAAGGAGAATCAATGAGTCAGGGAGTTCTAGATGCATTTATCACAAAAAGTCATTTCTGAAAGTTCATTTGAGGAAATGGATCGAATCTACCTGACCAATCGTGTTTTTGGCACGAGTGGGAGATGGTGTTTTAGAAGTTGAGACTGAGTTGGATGACTTGATTGACCTCAAGGACCAGCTGGTTGAGGAGTCAGTTAGATTAGAGACGATTGAGGATAGTCAGACTGCGCGTGAAATCCTTGGTGCTGAACTTATGAACTTCATCACACCAGCCCCTAGTCAGCTCAATCGGGACTTCTGGACAACTTATGGCTCCAATCCTGAGCAAGCTGTGGCTGATTTTTACCAGCTTAGTAAAAAGAACGACTACATCAAGGTCAAGGCCATTGCTAAAAACATTGCTTTCAAAGCGCCAACTGAATACGGAGATTTGGAAATCACCATCAATCTCTCTAAGCCAGAAAAGGATCCCAAGGAAATTGCGGCAGCTAAAAAGGCTAAGAACAGCCATTATCCAGCCTGCCAGCTCTGCATGGAAAATGAAGGTTACCAAGGCCGCTTGGACCACCCAGCCGAGCCAACCATCGGATTATTCGATTTTGATTTGGCTGGACAGGGAGTGGGGACTTCCAGTATTCGCCCTATGCCTACTTTAATGAGCATTGCATCTTTCTGCACAGTCAGCACCTTCCTATGGCCATCAGCCGGCTGACCTTTGAGCGCCTGCTGGACATCGTTGAGACCTTTCCAGACTATTTCGCAGGTTCTAACGCCGACCTACCTATTGTCGGTGGCTCCATCCTGACCCACGACCACTATCAGGGGCGGACGTCATACCTTCCCTATGGAAATAGCAGAGCTGGATTGCAGCTTTTACTTTTTAGCGGATTTAATGAGGTAGAGGGCAGGTATTGTCAGGTGGCCCATGTCCGTCATTCGGCTGAAATCTGAGAAGAAGGGACACTTGATTGAGTTGGCTGACAAGATCCTGCAAGTTTGGCGGACTTATTCTGATCCTAGTGTGCAGGTGTTGGCAGAGTCTGAAGGTGAGCCGCACCATACCATCACACCGATTGCTCGTAGAAAAGATAGATCTTTTGAGCTAGACTTGGTCTTGCGGGACAATCAAACTTCCACCAGAACATCCGTACGGCATTTATCACCCTCATGCAGATGTGCAGCATATTAAGAAAAGAAAATATAGGCCTGATTGAGGTTATGGGACTGGCTATTCTGCCGCCTCGGCTCAAGGAAGAGCTCAAGCAGGTGGAACTATTTTTACTGGGAGAAGACTGTCAGGTTGCTGCCTACCATCAGGGAGTGGGCAAATCAACTTAAAGAGCAGGATCCAGATGTTACCGCTGAGACGGTGGAAGGAGTAGTTCAGGCTTCGGTTGGTCAAATTTTCAGTCGCGTGCTGGAAGATGCAGGTGTTTACAAGCGAACAGAGGAAGGGCAGGAGGCTTTCATGCGCTTTGTCCGATCTGTTGGTTTGGAAGAAGAATAATTGCAATGAGAGTTTTTCATTTGTCCTTATTTTTGATAAAATAGTTAAATAAAAATCAAAAACAAGAAAGAGAGAAACATGGCAATTTTAGTATTAGGTGGAGCTGGTTATATCGGCTCGCACATGGTGAACCGTTTGGTAGCAGCAGGTAAGGAAGAGGTAGTCGTCGTTGATAATTTGGTGACTGGCCATCGCGCAGCCGTCCATCCGCAAGCAGTCTTTTATGAGGGAGATTTAGCGGATAAGGACTTTATGCGTGATGTCTTTGCTAAGCATCCATCCATTGATGCGGTTATTCACTTCGCTGCCTTTTTCACTGGTCGCCGAGTCTATGGTTGATCCGCTCAAGTATTTTGACAATAACACAGCTGGCATGGTTTCTCTCTTGGAGGTCATGCAGGAATGCGGTGTTAAAACATTATCTTTTTCTTCGACAGCAGCGACTTATGGCATTCCTGAGGGAAGTTCCGATTCGGAAAACGACTCCGCAAAAAGCCTATCAATCCTTATGGTGAGAGCAAAGCTTATGATGGAGACCATTATGCGCTGGGCAGACCTGGCCTATGGCATCAAGTTTGTGGCCCTGCGTTATTTCAATGTGGCGGGTGCCAAGCCGACGGCTCGATTGGTGAGGACCATGGACAGAAACCCATCTCCTGCCCATTGTGCTCCAGGTGGCTCAGGGAAACGAGATAAGATTGCTGTCTTTGGCGATGATTACGACACTCCAGACAGCACCAATGTACGCGATTATGTCCACCCGCTTTTGACTGGCTGACGCCCATATTCTGGCTGTCGAGCATCTGCGTGCTGGTCAACTATCAGATGCCTTTAACCTTAGCTCTTCAACTGGTTTTTCCAACCTTCAGATTGTTGAAGCAGCCCGCAAGGTGACCGGGCATCCTATTCCTTTGAAATTAGCAGAGCGGCGACCAGGGGACCCGGATACGCTGATTGCTTCCTCTGAGAAGGCAAGAAAAAGTTCTGGGCTGGCAGCCCAAATTTGACAATAATGAAACCATTATCAGAAACTGCTTGGAAATGGCATTTCCAGTCATCAAACAGCTATGATGATCGTCAGTAACCAATGTTGTTTCATAGTTTTTGCGATATAGATAGAGACACCTTGTTAGAAATAGCAAGGTGTCGAGTGTTAGAGTTCTTTTTCTTAGATTTAATTTGTTGTAAAAAGCGGATACATAGTAAAATAGAAAAAATGATGAAAATAAGACGAATTAATAATGAATTAGAGATAAAGCAGGAAGAAGATACGGTCTTGGTCTTGGGCTATTTTGACGGCCTGCATAAGGGACATCAGACACTTTTTAAGGAAGCTAGGAAAATAGCGACTGAGCAAGGACTGAAGATTGCTGTCCTTACCTTTCCTGAGTCGCCTAAATTGGCTTTTGTCCGCTATCAGCCAGAGTTGATGTTGCATTTGAATCATCCAGAGGAACGAGCTGCTCACTTAGAAAATTTGGGTGTGGACTACCTTTACTTGATTGACTTTACTAGCCATTTTTCTAAAAATACTGCTCAAGAATTTTTTGATAAGTACGTTGCTGCGCTTAAAGCAAAGGCAGTTGTGGCAGGTTTTGATTACCATTTTGGTTCTGACAAAAGAAAGGCAGAGGAGCTTGCAGACTATTTTCGATGGTCAGATTGTCATCGTCTCATCAGTCAATCAAGATGAGGAAAAATCTCTTCTACTCGGATTAGAGAAACCATTCAAAAATGGTGATGTTTCCAAGGCGCATCAGCTATTAGGCTATTCTCTCTCTACTCGAGAATTGTGGTTCATGGCAGTACTAGAGGGCGCACCATTGGCTATCCAACGGCCAATCTAGCACCATTGGATCGCGTGATTTTGCCAGCAGATGGTGTCTATGTGGTGATGTTGAGCACAATGGCAAGATTTTTCGTGGCATAGCTAGCGTTGGCAAAAATGTGACCTTTGAAGAGATGAACTTCGGTTTGAGGCCAATCTATTTGACTTTGCGGAGGAAATCTGTGGCGATACGATTCGAATTATCTGGCTGGATAAGATTCGTGATATGGTCAAATTTGATGGTATTGAAGAACTGGTTGCTCAATTAAAGAGTGATGAAGAAGTGGCAAGAAATTGGGAATGTTCGGAATAAATGTCGGTTTTTGATATTTTTTTCTTAGTATTTCAAAGCCGATTCTTAAAAATATCTAGTCAAGAGAGTAAAATTTAGTATAATAGAGTTAGTTACTATATAAAAAAATAAGAAGAGAACAGCATGATTACATTATTTTTATCGCCTAGCTGTACTTCCTGTCGCAAGGCGCGTGCTTGATTGATTAGTCATGAAGTTCCATTTACGGAGCATAATATCATGACGAGCCCTCTGTCTGCTCCAGAATTGCAGCACATTCTTTCATTGACAGAAAAATGGCACTGATGACATCATCTCAACCCGCTCAAAAATTTTTCAAAAACTAGATTTAGATGTAGAGGATTTATCGATTTCAACGCTTATTAAGCTGATTGAGGAAAATCCCTAGTCTTTTTGCGTCCTTAATTATCCTCGATGGTAAACGAATGCAAATCGGCTTCAATGAAGATGAAATTCGTGCTTTCTTGCCTAGAGGCTATCGGAAAGAAGAACTCGAGCCGCAACTATGCGTGCTGATATTTAAAAATATGGATTGATAGTTACCCACTAGACTTATCGTGGAGCACTGAAGAGCTTGCTTCAGTGCTTTCTTTTTAATGATGTAGAGACAAGCCTATGAACAGAAGATTCAAGCGGAGAAACTGCTCCAGTCCTATGCAGTCTTCAAGAAAGTTGTTCCCAGTAAGGGAGAAGAGAAGCCGACTCGGCCGTGAGTTTGAGACGGTCAGTGGCTATTCTCTTTTATCGTGCTGTTCAGGGAGGCAAAAAGGAAAGGAAAGGAATGATTTCTCTTGGAAAATAAATTTCAATTTGCGAAAAAATAGTTTATCAGGCGGGCGCTTTTTAAGGGACATCTCTATGATGACTTGGATGTCCTACAAAAGAGCAGTCCGACTGACTTGAGCAACTCAAATGGATCGGATCATCAGGATGACTTGGTCAGGAAAATTTTAACTCAGTATCCGAACGACGCGATTTTGGCCGAGGAAAATGATCTGCGACACGACATAGTGGATGGCAATGTCTGGGTGATTGATCCCATTGACGGTACCAATAATTTCATTACCAGCGGGCCGATTTTGCTATTATGTTGGCTTATTTTTGAAAATGGGCAGGGCAAGTTCGGCCTAATTTACGATGTGACAAGAGACCAGCTTTTTCACGGAGGCGGGGCTTTTGATGTGTACCGCAATGACAGAAAGTTGTCTGCTTTTTACCGATAAGCCCTTGCAGCAATATTTGATCGCTTCAAATGCCTGTATGCTAGAGCATAATCACTGGGGACTGGCTGATTTAGCTCGTGATTGCTTGGGAGTGCGTGTCTATGGCAGTGCTGGAATTAGTTTTTGCTAAGACCTTGGCTGGTGGTTTAGCCGCCTGTTTCTCTTATAATTGGCCTTGGGGACTATGCGGCGGCCTATGTGATGGCTGACAAACTGGGCTTTGTCATTTCAGACCCTAGATGGCAATCAGCCGAATTTTCAGACTCAGGAGCCGATTATGATTGCACCAAAGTGCAAGTTGGACGAATTGCAAGAGTATTTACGAAAGGGAAAAGGCTAGTATGGACTTTCCAGTAGGTTTTTAAGGAAAAAGTATAAAGGAGCTCTTGGGTCAGGGAAGCAGAGGCTTTTTGCGACTTTTGATCAAGAGTCGATTTCAGCCTTTCGCAGCAATCCTTTAAAAGAAAATCAGAAAGATTTTGTGAATGCTATCCCAAACACAGACTGGGGCTATTATGGAAAAGTGTCAGGTAAGTCAGTAGAGACACGTTACGGGGCTAGTTTATTCTCAGGAGCCAGCTGCGCAAATGGTTGCCCAGGTTGCAGCACCGCAAAAGGGCATGAAAGTTTTGGACTTAGCGGCTGCACCCGGCAGGAAAATCTACCCATTTACTCTCTTATCTGGGAAATACAGGTGTGCTGGTTTCTAACGAAATCATGCCAAACGCAGTAAAATTTTGGTAGGAACATTGAGCGATTTGGAGCGCGAAATGTTCTTATCTCAACGAATCTGCGGATAGATTGGCTAAGGTTTATCAGGGCTATTTTGACCTCATTGTTCTGGATGCTCCTTGCTCTGGCGAAGGGATGTTTCGCAAGCAGCCGGATGCCACCCAGTATTGGAGTCCGGAATATCCGGCTCAGTGTGCGCGTCTCAGCGAGAAATTCTAGAGGACGCTGTCAAGATGTTGGCGACAGGTGGGCAGTTGGTTTATTCAACTTGCACCTGGGCACCAGAAGAAAATGAAGAAATGGTCGCTTGGCTTTTAGAAATTTTTCCTTTGGAATTGCTTGAAATACCAAAAAGTCGATGGCATGGTTGCGGGGATTGATTTTTCCAGAAACAGCTCGTATGTATCCCCACCATTTCAAAGGAGAAGGACAATTTGTAGCGAAATTTCGCTTTACAGGAAGTCAGTCTGCTAAAAATCAAGGCTGCCAAAAATAAATTGACAGCTGAGCAGAGAAAGCTCTGTGCAAGATTTCCAGAAAAAGCATCTAAAAATTGAGCTAGAAAGGCAATTTAGAAACCTTCGGTGATAATCTTTATCTGCTGCCAGCTGGACTGCTGAGACATGTCTAAGCTGAAAATTGCTCGCAATGGCCTGCATCTGGGTGAATTTAGAAAAATCGCTTTGAACCGAGCTTTGCCTTAGGTTTAGCCTTGAAACCTAGTGAGGTCGTCTCTGTCCTTGAGATTGATGATGAGGCCTTTGGCTAAATATGTAGCGAGGCGAGACGGTTCAACTCTCTCAAAACTATCCAAAATGGCTGGTATCAAGTGCTTGCCCAAGGCAATGGTCTGGGCTTTGCAAAGTACTGGAAATACCTTGAAAAATTATTTCCCAAAGGGGCTTCGCTTTCGTTCAAAAGACTGAGCAAAGCCCTCTTTCTATGTTATAGTGGATATAATTAGGATTTTCAGTTTCTCTCAAATAGACATTCCACTATCATTCTCAAGATTTCGAGGAGAAAAATGGTGAAGAAAAATATAAGCTGATTTTGTCAGTACTTCTAGTCTATTTGCAGTCAGCCTGTCTGCCTGCTCCAGCTGGATTGACCGAGGGAGTCTATGACTGCCGTTGGTTCGACAGCTCTTCAGCCGCTTGTCGAAGCAGCAGCGGATGAGTTTGGCTCTGCAAATATTGGAAAAACAGTCAATGTTCAAGGTGGCGGATCAGGTACTGGCTTGTCTCAGGTTCAGTCTGGTGCGGTTGAAATTGGCAACTCAGATGTCTTTGCTGAGGAGAAAAGAAGGGATTAATGCTTCAGCCCTTGTCGATCACAAAGTAGCAGTCGCTGGAATTGCCGTGATTGTCCAATAAAAAAGTATCTGTCGATAATTTAACAGCAGAGCAGTTGCAGAAGATTTTTACTGGTGAAGTGACCAACTGGAAGCAGCTGGGCAGGGAAAAATCTAGAGATTTCCATTATCAACCGTGCGGCAAGTTCTGGTTCTCGGGCAACGTTTGACAGTGTCATTATGGCTGGTAAATCAGCCGTTCAAAAGTCAGGAGCAGGATTCAAATGGGATGGTTAAGTCCATTGTTTCTCAAACACCGGGAGCCATTTCTTATCTGGCCTTTGCTTACGTGGATGATTCTGTCAAGACTTTGAAGCTCAATGGCTACGAGCCTACGGCTAAGAATGTTGCGACCAATGCTTGGCCACTCTGGTCTTATGAGCATATGTATACATTGGGCAAGCCGACTGGGCTTGCAGCAGAGTTTCTGAACTACATGCTGTCAGATGAAGTTCAGGGATGGAATCGTCTCAGGAATGGGCTATATTTCCATCAAGGAAATGCAGGTCAGCAAGGATGCTGATGGAAATATTACGAGCTTAAAAGGAGATAGCAAATGAGAAATGAAGAATTAGCAAAAATTACTATCCCTTCGAAAAACTCTCGTCTGGAAAAAATTTGGGAAATATATCACCTTTGCCTGCCTGTCTTTAATTGTCCTGATTGTAGCCATGATTTTTAATCTTCGTAGCACAAAAAAGGGCTGTCGACCTTCTTTGTCAACGGAGTTAATGTATTTGAATTCTTGTTTGGCTCCACTTGGAATCCGTCAGGTAAGGAATTCGGTGCCCTTCCGATGATTTTGGGGTCTTTCATTGTTACGATTTTATCAGCATTGATTGCTACGCCATTTGCTATTGGAGCAGCTGTCTTTATGACGGAAGTGTCGCCTAAAGGTGCCAAGATTCTTCAGCCTGCGATTGAGCTCTTGGTTGGGATTCCGTCTGTTGTGTATGGATTTATCGGTTTTGCAGGTTGTCGTTCCTTTGTTCGGACTGTTTTTGGCGGTACCGGATTTGGGATTTTGTCTGGTATTTTCGTACTTTTTGTCATGATTTTGCCGACCGTTACCTTTATGACAACAGATAGTCTTTCGTGCTGTACCTCGTCATTATCGTGAAGCTAGTTTTGGCTATGGGCGCTACGCGCTGGCAAACTATTTGGCGGAGTAACCCTCAAGGCTGCTCGCTCAGGTATCTTTACAGCTGTGGTCTTTTTGGAATGGCGCGTGCCTTCGGTGAAAGCCTTGGCTATCCAAATGGTTGTCGGTAACTCTGCGGTGATTCCAACCTCTTTGACAACACCTGCGGCGACGCTGACTTCCGTTTTGACCATGGGAATCGGAAATACCGTTATGGGAACCGTTGACAACAATGTCCTCTGGTCCTTGGCTCTGGTCTTGCTGTTGATGAGTCTGGCCTTTAACAGTGTCATTAAATTGATTACAAAAAGAAAGAGGTAAGAAAAACTATGCACGCTAAGAAATTAGATAAATTGGCGACTGGTATCCTCTACGATAGCTGGTATCATTGTTGCTATCCTTGCCTCTCTGATTCTTTTATATTCTGGTAAGAGGATTGCCGCATATTTCTTGGTCTTTCCTGACTGGAAAATCTTCTTCTTATCAAGCTGGCGGTGGTATTGGAATTCAGCTCTACAATTCCTTCTTCTTGCTGGTGATTACTCTGATTATCTCTGTTCCCCTTTCGATGGGAGCAGGGTGTCTACTTGGCTGAGTACGCTAAAAAAAGGTCCAGTGACCAATTTTGTCCGTACCTGTATTGAAATCCCTGTCCTCGCTACCGTCGGTAGTAGTCGGGCTCTTTAGCTATTTGATTTTCGTTGTGCAGTTTGAGTATGGCTTTTCTATCATCTCAGGTGCCTTGGCTCTGACTGTCTTTTAATCTACCTCAAATGACTCGTAATGTCGAGGATAGCTACGCCACGTTCACCATACACAACGCTGAAGCGGGACTGGCTCTAGGAATTTCCCGCTGGGAAACGGTGCTTCATGTGGTCATTCCAGAGGCTCTGCCAGGGAAATTGTGACAGGGATTGTCCTTGCATCTGGTCGGATTTTTCGGTGAAGCAGCTGCCTTGATTTACACTGCAGGTCAATCTGCGCCGGCTCTGGATTGGTCTAACTGGAATATTTTTCAGCATTACCAGCCCGATTTCGATTTTTCCGTCAAGCGGAGACGTTGGCCGTCCACATCTGGAAGGTCAATAGTGAGGGAACCATTCCTGATGGAACAGTGGTATCAGCTGGATCAGCGGCCGTGCTCCTGATTTTCATCTTGATTTTCAACTTTGGAGCCCGTAAACTCGGTGCCTACTTGCACAAGAAATTAACCTCTGCATAAAAAGGAGAAGCAATGACAGAATATAATTGGAATGAAAAACATATCATTACTTTTTCCTGAAGAAAAGGTAGCCCTTTCGACCAAGGATTTACATGTTTACTATGGTAAAAAGAATCCATCAAGGGTATTGATATGCAGTTTGAAAAAGAATAAAATCACAGCTTTGATTGGACCGTCTGGCTCAGGGAAATCAACCTATCTCCGCAGTCTCAACCGTATGAATGACACGATTGATATTGCCAAGGTAACAGGGCAAAATTCTTTTACCAAGGAATAGACGTCAACCGCCCTGATATCAACGTTTACGAAATGCGTAAGCACATCGGCATGGTCTTTCAACGGCCCAATCCATTTGCCAAATCTATTTATCGTAACATTACCTTTGCCCATGAACGTGCAGGTGTAAAAAGATAAAAAGATCTTGGATGAGCTTGTTGAAACTTCGCTCAAGCAAGCCGCGCTTTGGGGACCAAAGTAAAGGATGATCTTCATAAATCAGCCTTGACTTTGTCAGGCGGTCAGCAGCAACGGCTCTGTATTGCCCGAGCTATTTCGGTCAAGCCAGATATCTTGCTTATGGACGAGCCGGCTTCTGCGCTGGATCCGATTGCGACCATGCAGCTGGAAGAGACCATGTTTGAGCTCAAAAAGGACTATACGATTATCATCGTGACTCACAATATGCAGCAGGCTGCCCGAGCCAGTGACTACACCGGCTTCTTTTTATCTGGGAGATTTGATTGAGTACGACAAGACTGCCAATATTTTTCCAAAAATGCCAAACTGCAGTCGACCAATGACTATGTTTCTGGTCATTTTGGTTAAAGGTGAAGAAACTAAAGGAATGAACTTATGACAGAACCTATTTTGCAAGTCAAGGACTTGTCGGTCTATTATAATAAAAAGAAAGCACTCAATAGTGTCTCCTTGGACTTTATGCCTAATGAAATCACTGCCTTGATTGGACCATCAGGGTTCAGGGAAATCTACCTTGCTCAAGGCTATTAACCGTATGGGTGATTTGAATCCAGAAGTAACAACGACAGGCACGGTCATCTATAACGGACATAATATCTACAGTCCTCGGACAGATACGGTGGAGTTGCGCAAGGAAATCGGCATGGTTTTCCAGCAGCCCAATCCTTTCCCAATGACCATTTATGAAAAATGTTGTTTATGGGCTGCGCATCAACGGTGTCAAGGATAAACAGGTTTTTAGATGAAGCGGTAGAGCGTTTCCTTGATTGGGGCTTCTATTTGGGACGAAGTGAAAGACCGTTTACATGATTCGGCTATCGGTCTCTCTGGTGGTCAACAGCAGCGGATTTGTGTAGCACGCGTTTTGGCTACCAGCCCGAAAAATCATCCTCTTGGATGAGCCAACATCGGCGCTGGATCCAATCTCTGCTGGTAAGATTGAGGAAACTCTCTATGGGCTCAAAAGACACTTATACTATGCTTTTGGTGACGCGCTCCATGCAGCAGGCTTCACGGCTTTCGGATAAAACGAGGCTTCTTCTTGGGCGGTGATTTGATGGAGTTTAATGATACTAAGGAGATGTTCCTCAACCCACAAAAATAAGGAAACAGAAGATTATATTACAGGAAAAATTTGGATAAGGAGTTGAATGATGTTACGATCTCAATTTGAAGAAGATTTGGAGAAATTGCACAATCAGTTCTACGCAATGGGACAAGAAGTGCTCTCACAAATCAACCGCACCGTGCGTGCTTTTGTCACATGACCGTGACTTGGCAAAGGAAGTCATCGAAGATGATGCAGAAGTAAATGAATATGAAGTGAAATTGGAAAAGAAATCTTTTGAAATGATTGCCCTCCAACAACCTGTTTCTCAAGACCTTCGTACAGTCTTAACCGTTCTCAAGGCTGTTTCAGACTTAGAGCGTATGGGAGACCATGCGGTATCCATTGCAAAAGCAGCTATTCGTATGAAGGGTGAACAGCGTATTCCAGCTGTCGAGGAAGAAATTAAAAAGATGGGCCGCGATGTGAAAAATTTCGTTGAAGCTGCCCTTGATCTCTACCTGAATGGTTCTGTAGATCAGGCCTATGAAGTAGCAGCCATGGATGAAAATCAACCATTATTTCGATAGCATTCGTGACCTGGCTACGGAAGAAATCAAGAAAAATCCTGAAGCCATCGTTACAGGCCGTGATTATTTCCAGGTTATTTCTTTCTTAGAACGTATCGGCGATTATGCCAAAAACATCTGCGAATGGGTCGTTTACTTTGAAACGGGTAAAATTATTGAATTATAATAAATAGTAAAGAGAGTGGGACGAAATCGGTAATTCGTTAGAATTCGATTTCGTTGTCCCTACCTCCACCTGATTGAGTAGGGCTGTAAAAGCTGAGGAAATCAGCGTAGTAGAGCCCACTCAACCACTGCGTCTTGATCGACAATCCAAAAGACAATTGAGAGGCTAGGACTTTTGTCCCAGCCTCTTTTTGTCATTTTTGGGAGGAGAAAAGAGAATGACAGGATGGCTTTAAAAATGATTACCTTATGTTTGAAGTCAAAAATCAATTTTGGGTCAGTTGGAATGAGTATAAAGTCACTAAATATGGTAAAATGGTAACAGATGAATTTTTGAATGGAGGTTGGTTCAATACCAGCCCCTTCAATTAGATGAGGAGAAAAACATGCAAGCAGTTGCACATTTTATTGATACTTTTGTTCCAGAGCACTATAATCTCTTTTTGGATTTGAATCGTGCGAATAAGACTTTCTCAGGGAAAGTTACCATTACTGGTGAAGCTAAAACCGAGAAAAATTTCCCTGCACCAAAAAGGATTTGACGATTGAGGCCGTAGAAGTGGCTGGGCAAGCTCGCCCTTCACTCTTGATAAGGACAATGAAGCTCTTTATGTTGAATTAGCATCAGCAGGTCCTGTGGAAGTAACCTTGACCTATACAGGTAAGATTACAGATAATATGACAGGGATTTATCCATCTTACTATACTGTGGATGGAGTGAAAAAAGAGATTATTTCTACACAGTTTGAGAGCCATTTTGCCCGCGAAGCCTTTCCGAGTGTGGATGAGCCAGAGGCTAAGGCAACTTTTGATTTGGCCTTGAAATTTGACCAAGCAGAGGGTGAGTTGGCTCTGTCTAATATGCCTGAAATCGACGTTGAAAACCGTAAAGCAACAGGCATTTGGAAGTTTGAAAGAACACCTCGCATGTCTTCCTATCTTTTGGCCTTTGCTGCTGGGGATATGCAAGGCATTACTGCTAAAACTAAAAAAACGGTACTTTGGTTGGTGTTTATGCAACTAAAGGCTCACCCAGCCAGCAACTTAGAGTTTGCTTTGGACATTGCGGTTCGCTCGATTGAATTTTACGAAGAATATTATGGGTGTCAAATATCCGATTCCTCAGTCACTGCACGTAGCCTGCCAGACTTTTCATCTGGGGCTATGGAAAACTGGGGTCTGGTGACCTATCGTGAAATTTACCTCTTGGTAGATGAAAAATTCTACGGTATCCAGCCGTCAAGATGTAGCACTTGTCGTTGCTCATGAGTTGGCTCACCAATGGTTTGGGAACTTGGTCACTATGAAGTGGTGGGATGACCTTTGGCTCAACGAAAGTTTTGCCAACATGATGGAATATGTCTGTGTCAATGCGATTGAACCAAGCTGGAATATTTTGAGAATTTCCAAACCACAGGTGTTCCTTTGGCGCTTAAGCGGGATGCGACAGACGGAGTCAGTCTGTCCATGTGGAAGTGAAGCACCCTGACGAAATCAATACTTTGTTTGATCCGGCTATCGTTTATGCCAAGGGAAGCCGCCTCATGCACATGCTTCGTCGTTGGTTGGGAGATGAGGCCTTTGCTAAAGGATTGAACGCTTACTTTGCTAAACACCAGTATGGAAATACCATTGGTCGTGATCTTTGGAATGCCTTAGGAGCTGCTTCTGGTCGTGATGTAGCAGCCTTTATGGACTCTTGGTTGGAACAGCCAGGCTACCCTGTTTTGACAGCTACAGTAGAAAACGATACTTGAAACTCTCTCAAAAACAATTCTTTATCGGAGAGCACGAAGATAAGAAACGCACTTGGGTCTTGCCTTTGAATAGCAACTGGAAAGGTTTGCCAGATACGCTGGAAACAGAAACGTTGGAAATTCCAAATTATTCTGCCTTGGCTGCTCAAAACCAAGGTGCCCTGCGCTTTAATACTGAAAATACAGCCCACTATATCACGGACTATCAAGGTGTCTTGCTTGAGCAGATTTTAGATACCATTACAGACTTGGATAGCACCAGCAAGCTGCAAGTGGTGCAAGAGCGCCGTCTCTTGGCTGAAGCAGGCAGCATTTCATTTGCTGATTTGGTTCCAGTTATTGAGAAATTAACAGAAGAAACATCTTATTTGGTTGTTTCAGGAGTCAAAGCTATTTTGAATGGTCTTAAGTTGTTTGTGGACGAAGGAAGCGAGTGTGAGAAAGCCTATCATGAATTGGTTGTTAAACTTAGCAAATCCAACTTTGACCGTCTAGGCTTTGAGGCACAAGAAGGCGAAAGTGATGAGGATGAGTTGGTTCGTCAGATTGTTGTAGGAAGTCTGATTGCAGCTGACGATCAAGCAGCAAGTCAAGAAGCAAGTCGCATTTTTGCTGCTCATCAAGAGGACTTGAGAAATTGCCTGCAGCTATTCGCTTGCATATTCTCATTAATCAAATCAAGCATTTTTGAGAGCAAAGAATTGGCTGACCAATACTTGAATGATTATGTTTCAACAGTTGACGGTAGCTTCAAACGCCAATTGGCATCTGCTTTGGCTTTACACTAAGGACGCAGAGACACTTGCTCGTATCTTGGAATCTTTGAAAAACAAGGATATCGTAAAACCACAAGATTTGGCCATGAGTTGGTACCTCCCTCTCTTAAATCACCAATTTACTCAAGCTACTGCTTGGACTTGGGCGTGTGAGAATTGGGATTGGATTAAAAGCGGCTTTGGGTGGCGACATGAGCTTCGACAAATTCGTCATTTATCCAGCTAATGCCTTCAAGACAGAAGAAAGACTAGCAGAATATAAGACTTTCTTTGAGCCGCAGCTGGACGATATGGCTATCAGCCGTAACATCAGCATGGGAATCAAAGAAATCGCAGCGCGTGTTGACTTGATTGCCCGTGAAAAAGCAGCGGTGGAAAATGCAATCAAGGCATCAGTTTAGCCTAATGAAAAGATCAGATTATAATATCTGGTCTTTTTGTTGTTTAGAATCCATAGTTTCAGTCTTCTTTAAGAAAAAATTCAGTCCCGTTTAAGCAAAACTCCCTATAATAACTCTAGCACGTGAAAAGATGTGAACTTGTGTAATCAAACTTTATATTGCTTCATAGTGTTAAAATCCATGAAAACATAAAAATTTAGAAAGAGGAAAACTTTAAAATGGATATGGAAAAAATGATTGTAGTTAAAAAGAGTACCAAATGGTGGATGACAGCAGTAGCTAGTGCCTCTTTAGCTGTCGGAGCAATTGGTGGTTATGGAATTGGTGCCTTGACCCAGAAAAGCCCGCAACAGAGCTCAGTGCAAGCCACTATGCCTCAGCAAAAACAAGCAAGATGGCAGGATGCCAGGTCAAGGTGGTCAACCTCCTCAAGGTCAGGGGCAAGGAAATGAAAATGGTATGCCACCACAGATGGGGGGACAAAACGGTCAAGATGGCCAAGGCTGGTCCTGGAGGTGGAGGCCAGCCACCACAAGGAAATGGTCAACCAGGAGGACCCCAAGAAGGAAAAATCAATCAAAAAAAGAAGCCTTCAAACGCTGACGGCACAACAAAAGATGATAAGAATAGCGAAAATAACTCGAAAACAACAAATTCTTAAAGCATTTTCGACAAGTCATGATATAATAGAAAAAGATAGGTTAAGATAGAATGAGAAGTGTTTGCCCTGTCTCTATTTAAACTAAACAAGATAAGCTTTTTCTAAAAAGGAAGGAACAGGATGATTAAGATTTTACTAGTGGAGGATGACCTCGGTCTGTCAAACTCAGTATTTGATTTTTAGATGATTTTGCAGATGTGATGCAGGTCTTTGATGGCGAAGAAGGACTATACGAGGCAGAAAGCGGCGTGTATGACCTGATTTTGCTGGACTTGATGCTTCCTGAAAAAGATGGCTTCCAAGTGCTCAAAGAATTGCGTGAAAAAGGGGTCACCACTCCTGTCCTCATCATGACTGCCAAGGAAAGTATCGATGATAAAAGGCCATGGGTTTGAACTCGGTGCTGACGATTACCTGACTAAGCCTTTTTATCTGGAAGAGCTGAAGATGCGGATTCAGGCCTTGCTCAAACGTTCTGGTAAGTTTAATGAAAAATACCCTTTCCTATGGCGATGTGATGGTCAATCTTTCGACCAATTCGACCTTGGTAGATGGAAAGGAAGTTGAGCTACTGGGTAAAGAGTTTGATTTGTTGGTATACTTCCTTCAGAATCAAAATGTCATTTTGCCTAAGACTCAGATTTTCGATCGTTTGTGGGGCTTTGATAGCGATACAACGATTTCTGTGGTGGAAGTCTATGTATCTAAGATTCGGAAAAAATTGAAAGGAACGGCTTTTGCGAATAATCTTCAAACCCTTCGCAGTGTCGGTTACATTTTAAAGAATGCTGAATAAACTCAAAAAAGCCTTATATGCGGATGATTTTTCTTATTTCATTCGCTATTTTGGTGTGTTCACCCTGATTTTCTCGGCCATGACGCTCATTATTATCCAAGTCATGCGCTCCAGCCTTTGCTACACAACCGTTGATGATAATCTCAAAAGTCTCAGTCAAAATCCCGCCTGGGTAGCCAATCTAGCCTATCGGACGACGGGGCGGCAATACCAAGAGCCAGAGAACAAGGATTCAGAGCACAAAGATTCAGAGTCTGTGCAAGCTCATGATATCAAGATTGAGGAACCGGGTAGGGTAAATGTTAGCGCCAATACTTCAGCCATTCTTTTGAATGATGATTATCAGAATGTATCAGCCAAAAATAGCTTTTTAAACTTTGATGCGATTAAATTTAACAAACGCTTTCTTAATCAGATCAAACAAATACAACTAACTAATAGCTATGGACAGGTTGAGAGTTATAGAGCCTACATGTTTGACATTGATCCAAATGATGAAATTGAAAATGTCAAATACGCGGTTGTCATGACCAGTATCAGCCAGCTGGAGCAGACTAGCGAAAAGCATGAAAAAGCTGATTGCTATTGTCATGATTAGTTTTTAGAGGGATTTCCTTGATTGCCAGTATCTATCTGGCTCGGATGAGTGTCAAGCCTCTCTTGGACAGCATGCAGAAGCAGAAATCCTTTGTTGAAAATGCTAGCCACGAATTGCGGACTCCTTTGGCTGTGCTACAAAATCGACTGGAATCTCTTTTCCGTAAGCCCGAGGCTACGATTATGGAGTCTAGTGAGAGCATCGCGTCCAGTTTAGAGGAAGTGCGAAATATGCGCCTGTTGACCACCAATTTACTCAACCTAGCTCGGCGCGATGACGGTATCAAACCAGAATACGGTGAGGTCACGCCAGACTTCTTCACAACAGCTTTTTCTAACTATGCTATTATAGCGGAGGAAAGCGACAAGGTCTTTGATTTCAAAAATCTGGTTTCAAAAATCAATCACGATGACAAGGTCTTGCTTAAGCAGGTTATGACCATCCTTTTTGATAATGCTATCAAATACACGGAAGAAGATGGAGAGATATATTTTGTGGCTTCTGCCAATGATCGGAGCTTGACCTTGCGGATTTCTGACAATGGTCCAGGGATTGCGGGCGATGACAAGAAAAAGTCTTCGATCGTTTTTATCGAGGTGGACAAGGCTCGGACTCGGCAAAAGGGTGGATTTGGACTAGGACTTTCTTTGGCGAAACAAATCGTCGACGCCTTAAAAGGAACCATCACAGTCAAAGATAACAAACCGCGTGGAACTATTTTTGAAATCAAAGTTCCTCTTAGGTCAGATATTAGAAAACGAATCAGCAAAAGCTGAAAAACTTTTCATATTATTTCAAATTTGACTGCTTTTGCGGTATAATAAAAGAAAGAAATGAGAGAGGTACAACTATGACATCAAAAATGTTGCATACTTGTTTACGAGTAGAAAATTTAGAGGCTTCGATTGCCTTTTATGAAGACGCGTTTGGTTTTAAGGAATTGCGCCGCAAGGACTTTCCAGAGCATGCTTTTACCATTGTTTATCTTGGTTTGGATGGCGATGATTATGAGCTTGAATTGACTTATAATTACGACCACGGACCTTATGTAATCGGTGACGGCTTTGCTCATATTGCTCTTAGCACACCTGATTTGGAAGGTTTGCACGCTGAGCATGCTGCCAAGGGGCTGCAAGTGACCGAGCCCAAAGGTCTGCCTGGAAACCCACCAAATTATTATTTCATCAAAAGATCCTGATGGTTACAAGGTCAAGTGATTCGAGAAAGAAGTCTTTAAAAATAATTAAACTTGTATTTTAGCACTTGTAAGATACAAGTTTTTAACATTAAAAATTATTTTAGGACAATAGTTTGGGGATAATAGATGAAAAAGACAACATGGAAGGAAGCGTAGACGAAAAATATAGACTGGTTCTCAGTCTTCTGAATCCTGCTTCTTTTAGGACTTCTTATTTTTGGTGGACTGCAGAATCCATGAAATGTTTCAGGAAAGGGAGTTCCAGAAAAAGGTTACAGAAGTGATTGCCAAGGAAGAGCAAGAGCATGATGACAATACCGAAAAGCAGGCTGGTAGGATTGGCAGCCATTATGTGGCAGCTTTTTATCCTCTGATGAAGGGGCAACCGCTTCAAAGTGTCAAAGATAAAATCTTGCAGGACAGTCAGGCATTTCTGATAACAAAAAGCAGAAGGAAAAACTTGACGGCTTTGACCTTTTACTATACGGAGGAGAAGTCTACTAGTCTGGCCAATACCAAGGAAGTAGTCATTCAGCGAAAAAATTACAGCATCTCAAAAGAGACATCAAGTCTGAAGAGGCAAGAGAAGTAGCCTCGACTTATATCAATCAGGAAGGCGCAGCGGTCACTTTGGACAAGCTGTTTTCAAAAATCCAGAAGCTGCCAAGGAAATTTTCCTGAAGGAGTTGACCAGTCAGCTGACCTTTAGACAGGTGGAGGAAAGTCAGCAAACAGCAGCTTTGAATGTTCTACGTGAAATAGAGCTGAGCCAGTGGAATTTTCATTACGAGGATAGTTTATTTTCCATTCATCTGCCCAAAAGAAATCAACGGTGTGACGAGCTTGACAGTGCCTCTGTCTAGTTTTTTATGACCTAATCCGTCCAGAATATTTGCAGGGAGCTGATTTGGAAGCTTACCAGCAGTATGAAAACCAAGCGGCATGAGAAAAATGGTTGCCCTGACCTTTGATGACGGTCCCGACAGTAAAAACGACTCCTCAGGCCTTGGAAATTCTGAACGCTACAATGCTAAGGCAACCTTCTTTATGGTGGGACAAAATGTTGCTGCCAATCCAGAACTGGCTAAACGTGTCCTGATGAAGGCCATCAGCTCGGAATCCATACATGGAGCCATCCGGATTTGACCAAGTTACCTCTGAATCAATCCAAAAAGGAAATCTTAGACACTCAGGAAGCCATTTATAAGGCGACTGGTATCCGACCTATGATCACAAGACCGCCTTACGGAGCCATCAACTCTACGGTTCAAAAATGCTGTAGATCAGTCCTTTATTATGTGGAGCGTGGACAGTCTCGATTGGAAAAACACGTAATACAAAGGCTATTATGCAGGAGATCGTGAAGACCCAGCCGGGATCTATTATCCTCATGCACGATATCCATCAGACGTCCATCGATGCTCTGCCAAGCGTCCTAGAATATCTGAAGAATAACGGCTATACTCTGGTGACAGTTGATGAACTATTAGAAAAATCAGCTTCAACCACATCAGATTTATTACAGCAGAAATTAAAAGCATTGGAAATTTAATATTTCCAATGCTTTTTGCTTTGCTATCATCAGATAAAAACTATCGATTACTGTTATTCTCACTCAAGGCTGCACATACAGTTCTTGTTTTTCAGGATAATTTCTCGAACAGAGGCATATTTTTGAGAGCTTTTAGTTCTTCTGGGTGGCTGATGAAGGTGACATAGCCTTCCTTGCCCATGCGACCTGTTCGGCCAGAACGGTGGGTGTAGGGTTTCCAAATCCTGCGGCACTTCGTAGTTGACTACGCACTCTAGAGAATCAATATCAATGCCACGCGCAACTATGTCAGTCGCCAGCAAGAGCGTGATATCGTAATCTTTAAATTTCTCAAGAATGACCTTGCGGAATTTTACATTGACATCGCTGGCTAGAGAGACCGCGTTAGCTCCTCGGTACTGAAGCTTTTCTTCGGCGCTGCCCAAATCTGACAAGCTGTTGAAAAACTAGAACCATGAAATTCTTCTACATTGGATAGCTTGCGCAAGAGTTCAACCTTGTCACGCTTTTTCCACCTGCATATGAAGTGCTGGATATTGTCCAAAGTCTGGTCTTCAATGCTGATGCGCAAGGTATTTTCGGCGATCTTCTTGGTCGAACTTAGCCGTAGCACTCATGTAAATCAGCTGGTGGTCACGCGGTGCATAATGCAGAATCTTATCAACAAACGCATACTGGGAATCACTGAGAAGCTGGTCAAATTCATCTAGGATAATAGTATCAACATTCATCATCTTGATTTTTCTTGAGCTTGATGAGCTCGAAAATCCGCCCTGGTGTGCTAATTAGGATCTCCGGCCCTTTCTTGAGCCGCTCAATCTGCCTTTTTCTGGCTATTACCAGAGAGGAGGAGTTGACTACTCAATCCCAAAGGCTCCGCCCAATACTTACAAACATCAAAAATCTGTCCCGCCAGCTCTGTATTTGGAGCTAAAATCAAAAGCTGTTGCGCTTTTTTAGGCTTTAATTTCAATAAACTAGGAAAGAGATAGGCCAATGTCTTGCCCGTACCGGTCGGACTGATGCCTAGCACCGTTTCTCCCTGAGAAATAGGCTGGAATATTTTTTTCTTGGATGGCAGTCAGTTCAGCAAAACCGAGTTGATTTAGCTGTTCCTGCCAGACTGTTGGAAATGTTTCTTTAATCATGGTCAACCTCAAATCTAATGCCAGCATCTTTTCTCATGGCTAACAGACACTCATGCACAGCAGTAGCAGCCTGCAGGTAGTCGCTATAAAGCTCTTTCCGGTCGCCTTTAAGCACACGAGCAAAAAGCCTGAGCCTCTTCCAGCATTTGGTGCTCTGCTTGGTGGATAGCTAGACTTTCCGTCTCTCCAGTCAGCTTTTGGAAAATGGCAGAGCGGATAAACTCGATACCGTCTAAGGTCAGGGTGCCTTGGTCCGTGTAGATTTCAGCTGGCAGCTGGCTATGGATATTTTTTCCAGCTTGGATACGAACCTGAAAATCAGGATAAATCAGACTGCCTGAACCATTAAGATCAACGCTATTTGGCAGTTGTTGAGCTGTATAGCAGACGCTTTGTGGAGCACCGAAGAGTCGGACAGCTGCATAAAGCGTATAAACTCCCAAATCCATTAGAGCACCGCCTGAGAATTTAGCAGAGAAAACATTGGGTTCCTGTCCACTCAGCAGGGCTCCCATCTTTGAGGAGTATTTAGCATAAGTAAAATTGGCTCCCCAGATTTTCTTGTCCTTTAGAAAGTTCTGAATGACTGTAAAAGCTGCTTCGTGGTAGTTTCTAGCTGCTTCGAAGATATAAACCTGATGTTCAGCCGCCAGCTTAACCAATTCTCGCCATTCTTCAGGCCTTGATACAGCTGGCTTTTTCAACGATGACATGCTTTCGAGCCAAAAATGGCTACCTTGGCATGGTTGAAGTGGAGGCTATTGGGACTGGCGATGTAAACCACATCTAGGTCGGCAGATAAGAATTTAATCATATCGATGTAGAGCGCGACGTTTTTGATAATCTTGCGCAAAACGCTCCGCAGAACTCAGGGTGCGTGAGTAAACAGCTGTAAAACGCATACTCACCACTCAGTTGAGCTGCTTTGATAAACTCATGGAAAATGGTTCCCGTACCGATGATACTGAGTTGTAACATACTTTCTCCTTTAGAATGATTTTTCCTGAATTTTTCTTGATTCACCCTTTCATTATATCATGAATTAAGGTAAAATAGATAAGATAACAAGTAATGGAGAAAACAATGCAAAACAGACCTATTATTATCGGTGTTACAGGTGGATCTGGTGGGGGAAAAACCAGTGTATCTCAGGGCGATTTTTAGATCATTTTTCCTAATGAAAAAGATTTCCATGATTGAACACGATTCTTACTACAAGGATCAGTCTCATTTGACCTTTGAGGAGCGGGTTAAGACCAACTATGACCATCCTTTTTGCTTTTGATACAGACCTCATGATTGAGCAGATCAAGGAGCTTTTTGGCTGGCCGTCCAGTGGACATCCCGACCTATGATTATACGGAGCACACGCGCAGCAATAAAACCTATCGTCAGGAACCGCAGGATGTCTTCATTGTCGAGGGAATTTTGGTCTTGGAAGATCAACGCCTCCGCGATTTGATGGACATCAAGATTTTCGTCGATACTGATGATGATGTGCGGATTATTCGTCGGATTAAGCGGGACATGGAAGAGCGCGGACGCAGTTTGGATAGTGTCATTGAGCAGTATTTTGGGTGTTGTAAAGCCTATGTACCATCAGTTTATCGAGCCGACCAAGCGCTATGCGGATGTCATTATTCCAGAGGGCGCTTCTAATAAAGTGGCGATTGATTTGATTACTACCAAGATTGAAAAGATTTTGGAGGAAGCTAGAGAAGGATAGAAAAGGAAGTCTGGTGTTACACTGGACTTTTTGGGTAAATTATGAGAAAGTTCGTCAAAAGGGAATTCCATTCTCGATCAAAGTTTTTTGCCTGTTTGCTGACCTTTTGCGCAGGTTTCGTGGATGCTTACACTTTCATGGAGCGCGTACATTGGTTGCGGGCCAGACAGGAAACGTCGTCTTTTTGTCCGTTGAGCTGATTCATCATAAGACTGGAGAGATTGAAGTCAAACTGGCTACCATGCTTGCCTTTATGCTGGGGATTTTTCTGATAACAGTTTTCCGCCCCTTTTTTGAGCAGTCAATATGGCGAGTAAGTAGCATTTCACCAATGGTGCTCATCTGTACTCTGGTAGGCTTTATGCCAAGTACCGTACCAAATATGCTGATTGTTCCTCCGATTGCTTTCTGTATGGGAGTCGTTGCGACAGCTTTTGGCGAAGTAGATGGTATAGTCTACAATAATTCCTTTATGACAGGAAATATCAAGAAAACGATGGTGGCTTTTGGAAATTTTGTGCGAACGCAGGAAAAACCATACTTAAAAGAGGGCATTTTCTTTGTTGCTTTGTTAGGAAGCTTTGTCATCGGAGCCATTATTTCTACCTACCTGCTCCAATTTTACGCCTTACGAACGATTTGGATCGTTGCAGGAATTCTATTTACCTTCATGATGTTCCGCTTGGTTCAGTATGTACGGAGATAAAGACGAAATGCCTTAGGAATGAAGAAGCCTGATTAGTAAATTATTAGAGAAATGAGAGAAATAATATAATACTAGAAGAAGGAGGAGCTGGCCCGCTTCTTTTTCTTTTTTCGCATTTATAGTAATAAGGTCACAAAATAATCCAGCATATTAAAAAAATTTTCAGAAAAATATCGAATTATCTGTTGACAGCCGAATGATACTGTGCTAAAAATACTAATCAATAACATTTCAAAAGGAGTCAGTCAAACATGAAGTCAACTCAATTTTCAAACTTTGCTTTGTTGTTGCGTTACTCGGGCTAGTGCGAAAGCATTAGTCCTGTTTGGCTTACCAAGCGGGAGTAAATCAACATCTCGCTTGGCTTCCAGCGAGATGTTTTTATTTTTATCTTTCACGAAAAATCTTTGCTAGGACATACTGAGAAAAAGCGAACTAAAAGTTCATTTCATAGTTGTATCTCTCATTGATTTTTTTATAGCTATTTTAAACGATAAAGAAAGAGGAAAGTCTATGCAAAAAGTTGAGTTTCTTGATACCAGCCTTCGGGATGGTGAGCAGACACCGGGGTGAATTTCTCTATTAAGGAAAAAGGTTGCCATTGCTAAACAACTAGAAAAATGGGGAATTTCTGCTATTGAAGCTGGTTTCCCAGCTGCTAGTCCAGATTCATTTGCGGCAGTGCAAGAGATTGCTAAAGTCATCACTAAAGCTTCTGTCACTGGCTTGGCGCGTTCGGTTAAGTCTGACATCGATGCTTGCTACGAGGCACTCAAGGATGCCAAACATCCGCAGATTCACGTTTTCATTGCGACCAGTCCCATCCACAGAGAGTTCAAGCTGAAAAAGTCCAAGGAAGAGATTTTAGAAGCCATTAAGAGCACGTTTCCTATGCTCGTTCAAGTTTGAGATTGTTGAGTTTTCACCTGAGGACGCGACACGGACAGAGCTGGATTTTCTGCTTCAAGTTGTCCAGACAGCAGTTGATGCGGGGGCTAGCTACATTAACATTCCTGACACAGTCGGCTTTACTACGCCAGAAGAATTTGGCAATATCTTCAAGCATCTGATTGACAATGTCCAAACGGATCGTGAGATTATCTATAGTCCTCACTGTCACGATGATTTGGGAATGGCGGTAGCCAACAGCCTGTCTGCGGTCAAATCCGGAGCTAGACGGGTGGAAGGCACTATTAATGGTATTGGCGAGCGTGCTGGTAATGCTGCGCTGGAAGAAGTAGCAGTTGCTTTAGAAATTCGCAAGGATTATTACCAAGTTGAGACAGACATTGTCCTTAATGAAACCATCAACACTTCTGAGCTGGTATCCCGCTTCTCAGGGATTCCAGTGCCTAAGAACAAGGCAGTTGTTGGTGGCAATGCCTTCTCTCATGAGTCTGGTATCCATCAGGATGGTGTTCTTAAGAATCCACTGACTTATGAAATCATCACACCTGAGCTGGTTGGAGTCAAGAGTAATTCACTGCCGCTTGGCAAGCTGTCTGGTCGCCACGCCTTTGTCGAAAAAGCTCAAAGAACTGTCTCTGGACTTTGAAGAATCTGAAATTAATGAGCTCTTTGCTAAGTTTAAGGTCTTGGCTGATAAGAAAAAACGAAGTCACGGACGCTGACATTCGGGCTCTGATTGCTGGGAACAACCGTCGAAAAATCCTGAAGGCTTCCACTTTAATGATCTGCAGCTGACGACCAATGACGATCATACCATCACAGCAGATGTGCAGCTGGTTAATGGCGACGGCGAGACAGTCAACTGTGTGGCAGAAGGCAAGGGAAGTGTCGAAGCCATCTTTAACGCCATCGACCAATTCTTTAACCAGTCAGTTCAACTTTTAGCATATAATATTGAGGCCGTGACGGACGGTATTGACTCTCAGGCTCGTGTTTTGGTAGCTGTTGAAAATACAGATACAGATACGATTTTCAACTCCTCTGGTATTGACTTTGATGTTCTTAAGGCCAGCGCCATTGCCTATATCCATGCCAATACCTTTGTGCAAAAAGGAAAATGCAGGTGAAATCGGCCATCAGGTATCTTACCGCGATCTGCCTGCAAATAATTAGAAGGAAGCGACTATGATAAAAGAAATTGTAGCTCTGGCGGGTGACGGTATCGGCCCAGAAATCATGGAAGCCGGTCTCCATGTACTTGCTGCTGTTGCGGACAAGTTCGGTTTTAGGTATCATATCACGGAGAAGGCTTTTGGGGGTGCTGGTATCGATGCGGAAGGTCATCCTCTGCCTCAGTCAACTCTAGAAGCGGCCAAGGAGGCGGATGCTATTCTCCTAGCAGCTATCGGCAGTCCCCAGTATGATAATGCTCCAGTTCGTCCTGAGCAAGGATTGCTCGCTCTGCGCAAGGAACTTGAACTCTATGCCAATATCCGCCCAGTTAAGATTTTCGATGCTTTTGAAGCATTTGTCGCCTTTGAATGCTGAAAGAATCGCTGGTGTGGATTTCGTGGTCGTGCGTGAACTGACTGGTGGGATTTACTTTGGTGAGCATATTTTGGAGGATAAATCTGCGCAGGATATTAATGATTACAGCTATGAAGAGGTAGAGCGGATTGTCCGTAAGGCCTTTGATATTGCGCGTGGTCGCAGAAAGCGCGTGACCAGTATTGACAAGCAAAATGTACTAGCGACATCCAAACTCTGGCGCAGAGTAGCAGATGAGGTGGCCAAGGATTATCCGGATGTGACCTTGGGAGCACCAGCTGGTGGACAGCGCTGCTATGCTCATGATTACCAATCCTGCTAAGTTTGATGTTGTAGTAACAGAAAATCTCTTCGGAGATATTCTCATCCGACGAGTCCAGTGTCTTATCAGGGACATTGGGAGTTATGCCATCGAGCCAGTCATTCGGCTGCTGGTCCAAGTCTTTACGAACCTATTCATGGTTCAGCTCCTGATATTGCAGGAAAAGGCATTGCCAACCCTATCAGTATGATCCTTTCTGTAGCCATGATGCTGCGGGATAGTTTTGCAGAGCTAGAAGCGGCAGAAGCGATTGAAGCAGCGGTGGAGAAGACTTTGGCTAAGGGGATTTTAACGCGAGATCTGGGCGGTCAGGCAGGGGACAGCTCAAATGACGGAGGCCATTATCAATAACTTATGAAATGGATATTAACGGGTATTTGCCTGCTATGGAACCTTATCGTTTTCCTGCTTTATGGCTGGGATAAGCGAAAGGCTAAGAAAAAAATCACTACCGCATTCCAGAGAAGACTTTGCTCTTGTCAGCATTGGCAGCCGGAGGTTTTAGGGCGCTTTATTAGGCGGTCGCCTCTTTCACCACAAGACTAGGAAATGGTATTTCTGGTTGGCTTGGATTGGCGGAATAATAGTGGAAATTGGAATTTTGTGATTACATATGGAGAAGCTAGTATGGCTGGAAAAATCAATTTTTGATAAGATTTTGGGAAAGACATGTAATAACAGGCCAAGAAGGTCAACCCCAGCTTATGTATGTGGATCAGCATTATATTCATGAAGTAACCAGCCCTCAGGCTTTTCAAGGACTTCGAGATGCGGGACGCAAGGTTAGACGACCGGACTTGACATTTGGTACCTTTGATCATAATGTTCCTACGGTCAATATCTATGATATTCGGATGTGATTTCCAAGGCTCAGATTGATAAACTTTCTGAGAACGTCAAAGATTTTGGCATCGAGCATGCGGCTCATGGATCGGAGTTGCAAGGGATTGTTCATATGGTTGGACCGGAAACAGGCAAGACGCAGCCAGGAAATTTATCGTCTGCGGTGACAGTCACACGGCCACCACGGAGCTTTTTGAGCTATCGCTTTTGGAATCGGTACTCAGAGGTAGAGCACGTCTTTGCAACGCAGACCATTTGGCAAGTCAAGCCTAAGAAAAATGCTGGTCAAATTGCGAGTACCACCTAAAGGTGTTTATTCTAAAGACTTTATCCTTGCTCTGATTGCCAAATACGGTGTAGCTGCCGGTGTTGGCTAGTGTGGTCGAGTATGCCGGTGATGCCATTGACCATTTGACTATGGAAGAGCGCATGACCATCTGCAATATGTCCATAGAGTTTGGCTCAAAGATGGGCATTATGAATCCTGACCAGAAGACTTATGATTACGTTAAAGGTCGGCCGGGAGCACCTAAGGACTTTGAGGCAGCTGCAGCTGATTGGAAGACTCTGGTCAGTGATCCTGATGCTGTCTATGATAAGGTCATTGAGATGGATGTCTCCGAGCTGGCACCTATGGTAACTTGGGGAACCAATCCTTCTATGGGAGTAGAGTTCGGTGCGGCTTTCCCAGAAATTCGCGATATGAACGACGAGCGGGCCTATAATTATATGGATCTCTCCCCAGGTAAGAAAGCAGAAGATATTGACCTAGGTTATATCTTTTATCGGCTCCTGCACCAATGCCAGACTCAGCGATTTGCAGCTGGCAGCTAAGTTTGTCGCTGGCAAGCACATCGCTCCCAACCTGACAGCTATCGTCGTACCAGGTTCTCGCCCGGTTAAGCGGGCTGCTGAAAAGATGGGACTGGACAAAATTTTCATGGATGCAGGCTTTGAGTGGCGCGATCCGGGTTGTTCCATGTGCCTGGGAATGAATCCAGATAAGGTACCAGACGGAGTCCACTGTGCCTCTACTAGTAATCGGAACTTTGAGGATCGGCAGGGATTTGGAGCTAAGACTCATCTTTGCAGTCCGGCCATGGCAGCAGCGGCAGCCATTGCAGGGCGCTTTGTAGACGTCCGCCAGCTACCAGAGGTCCAGTAAGGGAGTTTTATGGAAAAATTTACAATCTACACGGGGACAACAGTTCCCCTCGCGAACGATAATATCGATACAGACCAAATTTTACCCAAGCAATTTCTCAAGTTGATTGATAAAAAGGCTTTGGCAAGTACCTCATGTACGCTTGGCGTTATCTGGACAATCAGTACACGGAAGATCCTGATTTCGTCTTTAATAGACCAGAGTACCGCAAGGCGACTATTCTGGTTACAGGGGACAATTTCGGAGCGGGTTCCTCTCGGGAGCACGCTGCTTGGGCCTTGGCTGACTATGGCTTTAAGGTAGTCATTGCTGGATCTTTTGGAGATATTCACTACAATAATGAGCTTAACAACGGTATGCTGCCTATCGTCCAGCCGCTCGAAGTACGGCAAAGCCTTAGCTAATCTGAAGCCGACGGATCAAGTGACGGTGGATTTGGAGCAGCAGAAGATTTTTTTCACCGGTGGGAGAATTCTCCTTTGACATTGATGGAGAATGGAAGCACAAGCTCCTCAACGGTCTGGATGACATCGGTATTACCCTGCAGTATGAGGATTTGATTGCAGAATATGAAAAATCGTCCATCTTATTGGCAGTAAAATTATTTTCGATATATTAAGAAAAATTCTGAAAACATCTTGTCTCCGATAAAAAAATATGGTAAAAATAAATCTTAATTCAATAGAAAAGGAAGAAACTTATGACAAAAACACATTCAATGGAACGGAACTCTTTCACAAGAAGGTTATGACATCCTGAAAAGGCGATGGCGGCTGTATCGTTTGCCCGACCAAGGTGGGTTACATCATTATGACCAGCGATAAAGCTGGCTTGGAGCGTAAGTTCGAAGCTAAGGCTCGTAACCGTAACAAACCAGGTGTTGTACTTTGTGGTAGCATGGACGAGCTACGCGCTTTAGCACAACTCAACCCAGAAATTGAAGCCTTCTACCAAAAACATTGGGACGAAGACATTCTCCTTGGTTGTATCCTTCCTTGAAACCAGAAGCTTTTGAAAAACTCAAAGCTTATGGGGATGGTCGTGAAGAACTCATGACAGACGTTCGTGGTACTAGCTGTTTTTGTCATCAAGTTTGGTAAAGCTGGTGAACAATTGGCTGCTAAACTTTGGGAAGAAGGTAAAATGGTCTATGCCTCATCAGCCAACCCATCTGGTAAAAGGAAACCGTGGTAAGGTGGAAGGTATCGGTCAACGTATCGAAGGAGCAGTGGACCTTGTCATCGAAGCAGATGACTATGTGGCATCCATCCAACCGGACAAAACAATCGAAACTCGCTACGAGCAAGGTGTTATGGTCTCCATGGTGGACAAGGCTGGAAAACTGATTCCAGAACAAGGTGGGCAACGTTCCGTCTCACCAGCACCAGTGGTCATCCGCAAAAGGCTTGGACATCGACAAAATCATGATGCACCTGTCCGATACTTTCAACTCATGGGATTACCGTCAGGGTGAATATTACTAAGATAAAAAGAAGCTCAGTGTAGGAGAGGGATTTCCTCTTTACACTGGGCTTTTTGTTTATAATTTCTTTTTATTTTTCCTGTAATCATGCTATAATATATAAGATTATATATTAATAGGATATGAAGGGTGGTTAATTTATAAAAAAGTATTTATATGTCACGATTAGATGAATGATTATATGACTATAAAGATGAAGAAAAGGAGATAAAGTTTTAAATGTTAAAAAGCAGATTTTTAGAAAGAATAAAAGCAGAGTTTCCAGATGCGATTGAAAATAGAACAAAAAGCTATGTTTTCTTTTCAGGTTGAGAATCAGAAAGGAAAATTACAAAACTTCATTGAGGTTAGTTTTCAGAGTAAAAGAATAAAAATTGCTATTTTATCAAAAGTCTTCAAGAATCAGATGTTCTTTTTATTTGATAAGAAACCAGATTCATTTGGATGGACGCTTGATGCTGAGTATATTATTGATAGTGACGACTCATTGAATGAGGTTTTACCTTTTATATACAAATCGTATGAGTTTGTAAAAGGAGGGACGGATATAGAGTGTTACACAGCTTTCAGAAAATTTTTATCAAAATTTGTTAATCAAGCAAATCTTTACAATTCAAAAGATACTAGGATTAAACGTTCTCAGAAATTTGATGGTGCTAAGAGTATCTATCCTGCGGTTATTATTGATAATATTCCATACAAAGTTGAAATGCTTAACACAGGTCATTTTGGTCCAAAGAATGGTAATGGATATATTAAATCACCTTACTTTGGTTATCGACTGAGTGATATTGATAACTCATGGATAAATATAAGATGTGGTTTCCAGAGTTTTGAACTCACAGAATTTAAAATAGTAAAATGGTACAGTGAGAATCGCGATGAAGAACTGGGTCATAAATACTTTGTTAAAAGATTTAGAGTTGGAATCAACTGGTAAACCTAGCGATACCTTAAAAAGAGTTTTATGACTATTTTACTAGTTTTTATAGAGAATTAGAAAAAGAAAGATATAAATATGTTAGAAAATATTAATAAATATAAAAATATTTTACTTTCATCCAAAAACCTCATCCTCCGTGGTGCTCCCTGGTACAGGGAAAAAAACCTATCTTGCTAGACAAATTGCAAGGGAGTTGACTGGAGGAAATGAAGAACAAATCGATTTTGTTCAATTCCATCCCTCTTATGATTATACGGATTTTTGTAGAGGGTTTGCGGCCGCTTCAAAGTGATGATGGGCAGATTGGCTTCAGCTTACAGGATGGAATTTTTAAGAAGTTTTGTCAAAAAGCTAAAGAAGCTCAGAAGACAGGAGGGCAAGATAATTTTGAAGAGACTTGGACTAAGCTAACCGATGCTATCAATGAGAAACAGGGGCAATATTTGTTCCCTCGTAGTTCTGTTCCAGTCAGCCTAAACAGTCAAGGGAATGTGAAGTTTGACTCACCTGTTGCTACTAAAGAAAAAAAGTTTATCTTTTATACAAGGGTGAAGAGACTAATCTAAAGCACGAAACTTATCAAAACATTGTTTTAGATCACATGAAAGAAAGTTATGGATTACGTGATTATGTATCTCCAATGATTGACACAGATAAAAACTTCGTCTTCATCATCGATGAAATCAACCGTGGTGAGATTTCTAAGATTTTTGGGAGAACTTTTTTTCTCAATTGATCCTGACTATCGTGGTGAAAAGATGGGAGAGTGTTTCTACCCAATATGCTAATTTACACGAAACTGATGATAAGTTTTATATTCCTGAAAAATGTCTATATCATCGGAACGATGAATGATATTGACCGTTCAGTGGATACCTTTTGATTTTGCTATGCGTCGTCGTTTTCCGTTTTGTTGAAAGTTACGGCTGAAAGTCAACTTTGATATGCTAGATAAAGCTACTTGGAGATGATGCTGAAGAAGCGAAAGACTACGTCTAAGAAACTTGAATGCTTCTATTGAAAAATGTTCAGGAATTAAATAGTCATTATCATATCGGGACCAAGTTATTTCCTGAAGTTGAAAAGGAAGTAGACTTTTGACTATGAATTACTCTGGTCTGATTATATCTAAGCCGCTTTCTAGAGGATTACTGTACGAGGTTCTTATGAAGAGGTTGAAACGTTGGAAACATTTGAAAAAAAGGCATTTGATCTGACAAAGAATGAGCAAAACTAGATCAGTCAGTAGCTGATGACAATGAAAGCGATGGAAATGATGATACGGATAACTGATAATCAGCACAACATTATAAAGAAGAGATTTTGTTGAAGATATATCCAAAACTAAGTCAGGTACTTTTTAGATAGAACCTTTAGAAAGTCTATCTCAAGAGGATAGTATTTTCATTTTTCCAAATGATTTGAAAGAAATTCTCCTGACTTAGAAAAGGACCAAAAAGATCTTTTGAAACAGTTAATCAGAAAATCAAGACAGGAAATGTGATTGGTTTTCTGGGGTTGCAGTCAGGAAAGATTAACGATTTCCTCTCGCTTTTTCAAATGCTAATAACGACTATTTTTACATTATCTCTTTGCAAAAGGTTCTTCAATATCAATCTCACTAGTTTGGATGTTGGTTTATCTAGCTGAAGATAAACTATATCAACTACTGGTTTACCTCTTTCCAAAAATATCTGCAAGCGGCTTTGAGAAAAGGGCTTTATAAGGAATACCAGAGGTTTTTCCATAATGATAGTCATGTAAAGGGAGCGATTGATGTAGGAAATCATCTTAAGAAAAATGTTCCTTTTCATGGGAAAATATTTGCCTACACTACTAGAGAGTTTGCTTATGATAATCCATTGATGCAGCTGATTCGACACACCATTGAGTATATTAAAAATCAGAAAACAATTGGAAGTGGAGTGTTTTGATAGCTAATCGTGAAAATGTAACAGAAATTATCCGCGTGACTCCGTCTTATAAACTAGCTGATCGTGTTAAGATTATCGGGACTAAATCAAACTAAACCTGTCCGTCATGCCTATTTTCGAGAATATAGAAAATTACAGGAACTATGTCTGATGATTCTAAAGTCAGAGAAAAGCACGGTCTTGGGCAACAAGACCCAAAGAGTGCATGGCATTCTCTTTTGATGTTGCCTGGCTTTGGGAAGAGTATGTTTACACCTTTGTTGCCAAAAAGATTTCATCCATCCACGAAATAAAGAAAAAGACAGATGGCATTTCTGTATTTAGCAGTCATGGTCGAAATATTTATCCAGACTTTTTATCATAAAGATTTAAAAATCGTACTAGATGCCAAATATAAAAAGCTAGAATTTACTGAAAAAGGAATTAATCGTGAGGATTTATATCAACTGATTTCCTATACATACATTTTAGAAGCTAAAACAGCTGGTCTTATTTTTCCCAAGTGTGGAGAAGATTGTTGATAATGACATAGGTAAATTAGCAGGTTACGGGGCATTCTTGAAAAAGTGGTCCATTCTTATTCCTCAAGAAGCTGAAAAATTATGACCATTTTGTTCAACAGATACATCAATCGGAAAACAATAAATTTTTAGATTTTTAAAGCAGGTTGAACCTGCTTTTTCTTTACCCCAGTTTAAAAACTATTTCCAAATAGAACAAAAATTCTTGACAAGTGTAATATCGGGTGTTACAATAAATGAAAAACAATTCGATATAGAAATAAATTGGAGGTTTTATGAAAGATAGTCATTTAGTTGCCCATCATATTCGTTTGTTGAATGGGCGGATTTTTCAAAAAGTTACTGAATCAGGATCCTGAGGCTCTTTATCGGAGTGAACAGGGCAAGATTCTCACTGTTTTATGGAATAGTGAAACAGGGTGTGCGACGGCGACAGATATTGCTCTGGCGACTGGGACTGGCCAATAATACGCTGACAACTATGCTGAAAAAAGCTGGAAGAGCAGGGTTTAGTGACCTTTAGTCCAGTGTGGATCAGACAAGCGAAAAGTATGTCAAATTGACGGAGCATGGGTTGGTCTCAGAAAAGAAGTTGGGACATCGTGTCAGTCAAAAAACTGGATGACGATTTTTTTATAAAAGGCTTCTCTGAGGAAGAAATTCGTCAGTTTGAAAGTTATCAGGAACGCATCTTAGCAAATTTGAAGAAAGAAAAAAGAGGCTTAAATCATGTCAAAACAAGTTGAAAAATGCACAAAATTTATACATTCATGCCATTCAAGACGGGCGTGTTGCTGAGGCTCAAGCCCAATCTGTAGGAGATACTTACATTCAGCACTCGACAGGTGTGCCAGATGGGAAAAGAAGGTTTTGCGACTTTCTTTGCAAATTTCTTTGAGCGCCATCCTGAGCGTCAGATGAAGATTGTTCGCACTATTGAGGATGGCAATCTGGTCTTTGTTCATGTTCATCAATATCTCAATGGCGGGGAAGCTCAATGGGTGACGACAGATACTTTCCGTGCGGATGAGAATGGACGCATCGTGGAGCATTGGGATGTCATTGACTACTATCGAACACCTGAAAATGGCCAATTAGATCAGATTTTTGGTGATTTTGAGATCAAGGATTTGGACAAAACGGCAGAAAATAAAAAAACCGTTCGTCGTTTCTTGACAGAAATTTTCCAAAATGGGGAGCTGGAGCAGTGGAGTGATTATGTGGCAGACGATTTGATTCAGCATAATCATGAGATTGGCCAAGGAAGTGATGCTTATAAAAACTATGTGGCTGAACACGGGGTCACTTTTGACTTTGTTTTCCAACTTTTGGGACAAGGAAACTACGTGGTCAGCTATGGGCAGACTCAGATTGATGGCGTTGCCTATGCCCAGTATGACATCTTCCGTTTGGAGAATGGTTTGATTGTGGAGCATTGGGATAATAAGGAAGTCATGCCTAAGGTTGAGGACTTGACCAATAGAGGGAAGTTTTAAAAGGAGATACTAAGATGAAAGCTGTGCTTGTCAAGGAAGCTGGAGGACCAGAAGTTCTGCAGGTTGTGGAAGTTCCAAAACCGACTGTTAAAGAAGGTTGGACCTTGGTCAAAGTGCAAGGATTTGGAATCAACCATAGTGAGATTTTTACTCGTCAAGGACTATCGCCGTCCGTTCAATTTCCACGGATTTTAGGAATTGAATGTGTGGGACTTGTAGAGGAAACCAATCGTCCCGATTTGCAGATCGGGCAGCAGGTCATCTCCATCATGGGAGAAATGGGGCGTGCTTTTGATGGTGGTTATGCTGAGTATGTTTTGCTACCTGATGAACAGGTTTATCCTGTGAGGACAAAGCTTGCTTTGGAAAGTTTAATAGCACTGCCTGAAACCTACTATACAGCGTTTGGCTCTTATATCAATCTCAAGATTGAGGAGGGAGACCGAGTTCTGGTTCGGGCAGCGACTAGTGGTGTTGGAATTACTTTTTGCAAAACTTCTCAAAGGTCAATTTCCAAATGTCTATTTAGCGGGAAGTAGCCGTAGTCTGGGCAAGGAAGAGCAACTAAAAAGAGGCAGGATTTGACCAGGTGATTTTTGGATAAGGATGGCGTTTTGCAAACGGAAGAGCAGTTTGACAAGGTCCTAGATCTTGTCGGTCCGAGTGCCATTCTTGATACATTTGCTCGTACGGCAGATGGTGGTATTATCTGTTCTTGTGGCTTGCTGGGCGGTCAGTGGACTATTCCAGACTTTGACCCTATTGAAATGCTTTACCGCAATCTCTACTTGACTACCTTTGCTTCAGGTAATGTGTCTCAAGACAAGCTTCAAGCTTTGGTGGACTTTGTGGAGCGTTATCAGGTGGATGTACGACCTGAAAAAGTATTTTCTATTGAACAAATTCAGGACGCGCATGCTTATCTGGAAAGTAGCCAGTCTTTTGGCAAGGTTATCGTAAAAACTGAGGAGAAAGAATGATTGAATATAAAAATGTAGCGCTACGCTACACAGAAAAGGATGTCTTGAGAGATGTCAATTTACGGATTGAGAATGGAGAGTTCATGGTTTTAGTTGGGCCTTCTGGGTCAGGTAAGACGACCATGATCAAGATGATTAACCGTCTTTTGGAACCAACTGATGGAAATATCTATATGGATGGTAAGCGCATCAAAGACTACGATGAGCGTGAACTTCGTCTTTCTACTGGTTATGTTTTACAGGCCATTGCTCTTTTTCCCAATCTAACAGTTGCAGAAAACATTGCTCTCATTCCTGAAATGAAGGGGTGGACTAAGGAAGAGATTGCTCAGAAAACAGAAGAGCTTTTGGCTAAGGTTGGTTTACCAGTAGCTGAGTATGGACATCGACTTCCTAGTGAATTATCTGGTGGAGAACAGCAACGGGTGGGCATTGTCCGGGCCATGATTGGTCAACCTAAGATTCTACTCATGGATGAACCTTTTTCGGCCTTGGATGCCATTTCGAGAAAACAACTACAAACTTTGACCAGAGAATTGCACAATGAATTTGGGATGACAACAATCTTTGTGACCCACGATACGGATGAGGCTTTAAAGTTGGGGAATCGGATTGCTGTCTTGCAGGATGGGGAGATTCGTCAAGTGGCAACACCTGAGGAAATCTTATCTGCACCTGCAACCAGCTTCGTAGCAGATTTATTTGGAGGTGTTCAACATGGCTAATTTAATTTCTACCTTTCAAGAGCGCTTTGGTGATTGGGTAACAGCCCTTGGTCAGCACCTCCAGCTGTCTCTTCTGACCTTACTTGTGGCCATCTTCCTGACTATTCCGCTCGCTATCTATCTCAATAGTCATAAAAAGCAGCCAATTGGGTGCTGCAAATTGCAGGAATCTTTCAAACTATTCCTTCAATGGCCTTGCTGGGACTCTTTATCCCTCTTATGGGGATTGGTACACTACCAGCACTGACTGCTCTGGTGATCTACGCTATTTTCCCTATTTTTAGAAAATACTGTCACAGCTTTGAATGGGATTGATCCTAGTTTTAGAAGAAGCTGGAATCGCCTTTGGTATGACCAAGTGGGAGCGACTCAAAAAGTTTGAACTGCTACTAGCTATGCCCGTCATCGTATCAGGAGTTCGGACGGCAACAGTTATGATTATCGGGACAGCGACTCTAGCAGCCTTGGTTGGAGCTGGCGGACTAGGTTCTTTTTATACTTCTAGGAATTGATCGTCGCAATGCCAGTCTGATCTTGATTGGAGCTATTTCCTCTGCAGTTTTGGCAATTCTTTTCAACAGTCTCCTTAAATGGATGGAAAAGGCCAAGCTCGGACGGTTTTTGCAGCTTTTGCGGTCTTAATCCTCGGACTAGGCGCTTCTTATACGCCGAGTTTATTACCTAAACAAAGCAAGGATAATCTGGTCATTGCTGGGAAATTGGGTCCAGAGCCAGAAATTCTTATGAATATGTATAAACTCCTAATCGAGGAAAAATACTGATATGACTGTGACGGTCAAACCAAACTTTTGGTAAAAACCGACTTCCTTTATCAGGCTTTTAAAGAAAGGCGATATTGATATCTATCCTGAGTTTACCGGTACGATTACTGGAACTCTCTTGCAGCTTGCTCCAAAGGTCAGCAATGATGCTGAAGAAGTTTTTGAAGCAGCACGCGATGGCATTAAGAAACAGGACAATCTAGTCTTGCTCAATCACATGGCCTATCAGAATACCTATGCGATTGCAGTCCCAAAGACTATCGCCAAAGAATATAATCTTAAAACAATTTCTGACCTTAAGGCGGTTCAGGATAAACTCAAAGCTGGCTTTTTACCCTAGAGTTTAACGACCGTGAAGATGGGAATAAGGGGCTTCAGTCGGTCTATGGACTCAATCTCAATGTATCAACTATGGAGCCAGCACTTCGCTACCAAGCTATCCAGTCGGGTGATATTCAAATCACGGATGCCTATTCGACTGATGCAGAACTTGCGCGTTATGATTTACAAGTTCTAGAAGACGATAAGCACCTTTTCCCTCCTTATCAAGGGGCACCTCTCCTGAAGGCTGAACTGCTAGAAAAAAACACCCTGAGTTGGAAGGTATTCTCAATAAGCTGGCTGGTAAAATTACAGAAAGCCAGATGAGCCAGATGAATTATCAAGTCGGCATTGAAGGCAAAAAAGCGGAAGCTGTCGCGCGTGATTATCTGGTCAAGGAAGGACTTTTAAAAAAATAAGAAGTAAGAGAGTTAGACTTATAAGGTCTAGCTTTTTTTACTTATTTTTAGAATAGATAGACTGCAGATTGAAGAAGATACATCAGTAATATTCATCCATTTTTGGTATAATAAGGTATCAATGCATGGAGGTGTTCCGATGGCATCTAGTCAAGAATATTTGGATTTTATCTTGAAGCAGCTGCAAGGCTTAGGTCAAGAAATCAGTTTTTCGCAAGATGATGGGGGAATATTTGCTCTATTATCGAGGGTCGCTTATTTGGCGGGATTTATGACAATCGCTTGCTACTCAAGCCAGTTCAGCCTGCTCTGACTCTCTTAGAGAATCCAGTCTATGAACTCCCTTATCCAGGTGCAAAGCCAATGCTTCATATAGAAGAAGTAGAAGATCCTGCCTTTCTCTGTAGTTTGATTGAGGCTGTCTATCCTATCTTGCCAGCACCTAAAAAAAGAAAAATAGTCTTTCTGTTCTAATGGATATTTCTAAAATTTTTCCGTTGTAATAGACATTTTAAAAAATTTTTCCTTTATAATGGACTTAAAGGAGGTTTGATCAGCTATGCTTTATATTGCTCTTATTGGAGATTTGATTGAGTCCAAACAGCTAAAAAACCGCAAGCAGGCGCAGCAAGAGTTGCAGGAATTGATGGCGGTGCTAAATCGGGATTATCGAGATTATCTGGTGTCGCCTTTTACAGTAACGACTGGAGACGAGTTTCAGGCTTTGCTGCGGCCTAATCCTGAGATCATGCGGCTCATTGATCAGATTGCCTTAGGCTTTCCTCATCCGATTCGCTTTGGTCTTGGTCTGGGTGAAATTGTGACGGATATCAATCGCGAACAAAGTATTGGCTCGGACGGTCCAGCCTACTGGAGGGCACGCGCAGCTATTAACGCAGTCCACGAAAAAAATGATTATGGCAGCAGTCGCATAGCTGTATCCTTAGGAGATGAAGAGCTCAGTCAGGCGGTCAATACGGTGCTGGCGGCTGCGTCCTTTATCCAGAGCAAGTGGAATAACAGTCAGAGAGAAGTTCTGGAGCGGATGCTCATGGAATATATCTATGACGAGAATTTTTCTCATGGAGAAATAGCAGAGCTGTTGCAGATAAGTCCCAGTGCGCTTAGTAAGCGGCTCAAGTCGTCTGGTCTGAAGATCTATCTGAGAAATCGCCGTTTAGCTATGAGAATGATTTTACAGGCAGCATAGGAGGCTGAACAATGACAAATTTTATGGGATTTTCAGAATTTTTCATGCAGAATCCGATTCTGTATTGACTTTTGCTGGCCCATGTGCTAGCTGATTTTCAGCTTCAAAAGTCAGAAAATGGCCGACCTAAAAAGCCGGCGGTTGAATTTTTTTGATTCTCCACTTGGGAATTGTTCTCTTGCCCTTGTTGCTCTTAGGGCTAGTCCTACCTAAGTATCTGCTATATTTCGGCTTGGTCTGGCTCTAGTCATGCGCTTATTGACTTCTTAAAGAATAGGCTGAATTCATTGATTGTCCAGCAGCATGCTCAAAAAGTTTGCCTTTATACTGGATCAGATTTTGCATTTGATTAGCATTTTTGCTCTTTTATTTTCTTTTAGGGCAGCAGCAAAGTTCCAGCTCCTAATTGGCTGTCTGAGCGCTACCTCATGCTGCAGGCTCTCTTTTTCTTCGCCCTTACTGGCAAGCCGATTAATATCCTCTTTAAACTCTTCTTCAGCAAGTACCAGGCAGGAGAAGACAGTGGGGAGACTATTGCGGGGGCTGGTGCCATGATTGGGATTTTGGAACGCTTGATTATGGGACTTTCCCTTATTTTTGGGCAGTTTACTGCCATTGCGTTAGTTTTTACAGCTAAATCTATTGCCCGCTATAATAAGATCTCAGAAAGCCAGTCTTTTGCAGAATACTATCTGATTGGTTCACTCTTTAGCATGATCAGCGTTTTACTGACTTATGGCTTGCTTTATTGGTAATAAAAACGAGACTGGGATAGGATTTCCGGTCTTTACTCTAATTCTCGTTTGATACAAGGTAAGGAGAAGTCACATGGCAAAATCCCTAGAAGATATGTCTTTAGAAGAATTATGGCAGTTGTTCCCGATTTTCTTAAAGGAGTATAATGAGGATTGGGCAGCTTGGTATAAGGAGGAAAGCAGAAGAATACAAAGTTTTTTGCCAGCAAATCAGTTGTATAAAATGCATCATATTGGCTCCACATCTATTGAGGGGATATGGGCTAAGCCGATTATTGATATTCTTTTAGAAATTCCTCGAAGTGAAGATATGGGTAGCATCCAGAGAAAAATTGCTGGAGTATGGCTACCTGCTTATGTCAGAGTCAGAAGGCCGAATGACTTTTTAACAAGGGCTATACACTGCAAGGTTTTGCTGAACGCGTTTTTCACTTGCATTTGCGCTACTATGGAGACAATGATGAACTCTATTTCCGAGACTATCTGAAAGATCATTCAGCTGTCGCTAAAGACTACGAGCATTTAAAAATTAATCTTATGGAAAAAGTACGAGCACAATCGTGATGCCTATACAGAAGCTAAAAACCGATTTCATTAGGGCAGTACACACAAAAAGCTAAACAGCTTTATAAGAGAAGGTATGACGATGAAATTGAATAGCATGGTAGTTCTTGGTGCGATGATTTTTCTATTCAAGTTAATACGAATAAAAATGAAATAAATACGTTTTAATACAAATTAAGTTCCTTTTAAATTCTTTTTAAAATAGAACATCGTCTTCTTTAGTTGTTTAAGGTTATTAGAAATGTTATGATACTAATCCATACGAGTTAGGAGGTGGAAAATGAGAAAAACGGTCTATTATCGCACTCTCAACTTTTTCTGTTTATTGCTCTTGTTAGCTTATTTCTAATCTACAATCGGCAAACCAAAGGATTAAATAGTAGAGACTATATTCAGTCAAGCACACCAACCTTGTTTTTCCACGGTTATGGCTCAAGCGCCAATGCTGAAAAGCATATGGTAGAAGCAGCCAGACAAGCTGGGGTTACTCAAACAATTATCACAGCCACAGTTGACAGTCATGCTAAAGTAACTCTTAAAGGTGATATTCCGAAAAATGCTGTTAATCCAATTGTCATGGTTGAGTTCAAAGACAATCGAAATGCCAACTATGCTCAGGATGGAGAGTATGCGGCAGCAGTTGTCAGAGAGTTGCAAGCAAGATATGGCTTTAAAAAGATGAATTTTGTTGCACATTCTATGGGAAATATGTCTATCCTATTTTACCTATTGGAGCACGCTCAAAATGAAGAACTTCCACAACTACAAAAGCAGGTAAATATCGCCAATCATGTCAATGGTTTGGAGGGTATGGATCTGCCAGCTAATTTGACCATTCTAGATAACCATACAGGGCAGCCCTAGCGCCATGAGTGATAGCTATCAAAAACTTCTGGGCTTGCGCGAAATTTATCCGCAAGATCAAGTGGATGTTCTCAATATCTATGGAGATTTTTAAAAATGAATCGGATGGTTCCGTCTTAAACGTTTCTTCTCGCAGTCTCAAGTATCTTGTAATTGACAATGCCAAGTCCTATCAGGAAAAACGAGTGTCTGGTCCTCTGGCTCAGCATAGCCAGCTACATGAAAAATCCAGAAGTCGATAGATTATTGATTGATTTTCTTTGGGGCAAATGATTTTAAAATTGCAGGCTATTCTTTGTCTATAAGAAAAACTTTAAGCATTTTATACTATTTTTGTTCTATGGGAAGTTTTTCCTTTCCTAATTTAGTATGACAGCGCAATCCGCTGATTATAATCGAAGCTTCTCTAAAACCTTATTGTTTAGAGATAGATTGAGGAGTAAAATGAAATTTAAGAAAACATTACTGACAGCAGGAGCTTTTCTAGCTACTCTCTTTACCGTTTCTACTGCAATGGCTGACACAAACGTTCAAAAAGTCATTGACGAAACCTATGTTCAGCCTGAGTATGTCTTGGGCTATTCCTTGGATGACAGCCAAAAAGAGCAAACGCTTCAGCTCTTAGAGCTACAATGCATCGAGTGATTCTAAACCTCTGAAAACAATGACACCTGATGTCTATTCAAAGATTATGAATGTGGCAAATGATCCTAGTTTACAGCTATATTCTTCTGTTAAGATTACGAAGTTAGGTAACAAGAAACCACTTCAAGTTAAGATTGTTACGCCGCAAAACATCACCAAGGTTACAGAGGATATGTATCGCAATGCGGCAGTCACCTTGGGCGTACAGCATGCAGAAATCACAGTAGCAGCACCTATCCCTGTGACTGGAGAAAGCGCCCTGGCTGGTATTTATTACTCGCTGGAGGAAAATGGAGCAAGCGTTCCCCAGGAAAATAAAGACTTAGCTCAGGAAGAATTAGCAGCCCTTTCAAATATCAACGCTGAGAACCAGGGCAAGGAAGGTTACTGATGCTGATAAGCTGAATGTGGCTCTGACAGATATAAAACAGCTGTTGCCAATGCTAAAAAGAATAACAGCAACTTGACAGAAGCTGATGTCCGTAAAAATCGTTGAAGAAACACTGAAAAACTACGGTCTCAGTAGTTCAGTCACAGCTGACCAAATCAATCTGATTATTAACTTTGCAGTCAATCTTTCAAATAGCGGAGTCATCACAAATTCTGATTTCACAAAGACGCTCACCGACTTGAAAAAACAGTATTGTTTCAAAGGCTGGTAACACATTCAATAATATCAACCTTAACTTTGATGCAAACGGACTTCTTGAAGATGGCGGAAATTTCTTTAGCAATATCTGGAATGCAATCGTCAATTTCTTTTAAGGGCCTGCTAGGTCAATAAGACTGTCTAAAAAGATGCAACTAAAAACCAGCTAAATTCTAGCTGGTTTTTGCATATTTGTTATTCCCACTCCACAGTTGCAGGTGGTTTGCTGGTAATATCGTAGACGATGCGGTTAACATGGTCAACTTCATTGACGATACGAACAGAGATTTTTGCAGAACATCCCAAGGTATCTTGGCAAAGTCAGCTGTCATCCCATCAATAGAGGTGATAGCACGAATGGCAATTGTGTAGTCGTAAGTCCGGCCATCGCCCATAACACCGACTGAACGAACGCCAGTGTTGACGAGTGAAGTATTGCCAGATATCGCGGTCAAGACCAGCCTTGGCGATTTCTTCGCGGAGAATAGCATCTGACTCGCGGACAGTTTCCAATTTCTCCTCTGTGATTTCTCCCATGACACGAATAGCAAGACCAGGACCTGGGAATGGCTGACGCCAGACAATTTCATCAGGCATACCAAGCTCGGTACCCAAAGCGCGCACTTCATCCTTATAGAGCGTATTAGTGGTTCAATCAGCTCAAACTGCATATCTTCTGGCAGACCGCCAACATTGTGGTGAGATTTGATGGTCTGAGCAGTATCGGTACCAGATTCGATAACGTCGGTATAAAAGTGTGCCTTGAGCCAAGAATTTCACATCTTTCAGTTTGCTGGCTTCATCGTCAAAGACGTGTAGACAAACTCGTTTCCGATGATTTTACGTTTTTGCTCTGGATCAGATACACCAGCAAGTTTGTCAAGGAAACGCTTAGCTGCGTCCGCTTTAACGATATTAAGACCAAACTTGCCGCCCAGCATCTCCATAACTTGATCAGCTTCGCCTTTACGCAAAAAGACCGTGATCTACAAAGATACAGATCAATTGATCTCCGATAGCTTTCTGCAAGAGGGACACCTACAACAGAAGAGTCAACACCACCTGATAGGCCTAGAAGAACACGTTTGTCACCAACTGTTTCACGGATCTTTTGAATCTGCATATCAATGAAGTTATCCATAGACCAGTCTCCTTTTGCTCCACAGATATTAAGAGCGAAATTGCGCAAAATATCGTAACCATACTCGGAATGACGAACCTCAGGATGGAACTGGATTCCGTAGATTTTTCTTGTCAGGATTTTCAATAGATGCAAAAGGACAGTCTGCAGATGTACCCGTACGGACAAAGTCTGCAGGAATCTCTGTCACCGCATCACCGTGGCTCATCAGGACAAGCTGCTCATCTGGTGTGCCTTTAAAAAGAGGAGAAGTAGCACGATGTCAGTTTGGATTGACCATATTCACGATTGCCAGCATCACCTGCTGGCAATACTTTCCCGCTCAATTTATGAGTCAAAAGCTGCATACCGTAGCAAATCCCTAAAATTGGAATCCCCAACTCAAAAATCTCTGGGTCAATATCAAATGAACCTTCTTCATAAACCGAGTTAGGCCCACCTGAAAGGATAATACCAACAGGACGGATAGCACGGACTTCATCCGCTGTGATCTTGTGGCTCTTGAGTTCAGAAAATACACCAATTTCACGGATGCGGCGTGAAAATCAGCTGGTTGTACTGGCTGCCGTAATCAAGCACGATGATTTTTCAACATCTTGCAATTCAGTTGTAGTTGTCATCTTTTCCCCTTTCTTAAAAGAAGTAATCTTTTTCCCCTCATTCTATCACAAAAAAATCGAATTTTTCCAAGGTAATAGAGCCAGCTCCAAAGTAAAATAACTGGAAAATTAAAACATCTGTTCTAAAATGATAAACAAATAGGATTTCCCTACATTGATTGATATTTAGTTTGACTTTTTAAACTAATTGATAATACAATAAATGTATAAAAAGCTGCTTAAAATCAGAAAAAGAGGGCCATGGATGTTTACCTGCTTATGTGAAAATACATGATCAAATAAAAAAAGATATTGACGAGGGTGTTTGGGAGATTGGCGAGCGTTTGCCAAGCGAACGTGATCTTGCTGAAACTTTCGAGGTCAGCAGAATGACCCTACGCCAAGCGATCACTCTCTTGGTCGAAGAGGGAGTTCTTGAGCGACGAGTCGGCAGCGGGACTTATGTCGCAAGTACACGCGTTCAGGAAAAATGCGTGGAACAACTAGTTTTACAGAAATTATGAAGTCTCAGGGAAAAATACCGTCAGCCAGCTGATTTCCTACCGTCGGACACTGCCTAGCGAGCGAGAAGTCGAAAAGCTGGGCATTCATAAGACAGAGAACATCATCCGCATGGAACGGGTTCGCTACGCTGACGATATCCCCGTTGTCTATGAAGTTGCCTCGATTCCAGAAAAAAATTTATAAAAATTTCAAAAAGAAGAAGTGACCAGCCATTTCTTCCAGACCTTACAAGAGCATGGCTATAAAATTGGCAAGTCCCAACAGACCATTTACGCCCGTTTGGCCAAGGAGAAAATCGCTAAATACCTAGGAATTCCCCGTGGTCATGCTATTTTTAGGTTTGACACAAGTTTCTTATTTTGATGATGGAACGGCCTTTTGAGTATGTAAAAAAGCCAGTATGTCGGCGAACGCTTTGAATTTTATTTAGAAAACAAATAATTACATAATTTTAAATTACGTTATAAAAAAACTGTCGGTCGGCAGTTTTTATAATTCTCTATTTTCAAACCTACCGAAAAGAGTGGAGTTTGAAGGGATTATTTGTATAATATTCCTTATGGAAATTGAAAAACAAATCGAATGAACGCTCTGTTTGAGTTTTATGCGGCTTTGCTGACCGACAAGCAGATGAACCATATTGAGCTTTACTATGCGGACGACTACAGCCTTGCTGAGATTGCCGAGGAGTTTAATGTGAGCCGCCAAGCTGTCTATGACAATATCAAGCGGACAGAGAAAATTCTGGAAGACTACGAAATGAAACTGCACATGTACTCTGACTATATCGTCAGAAGTCAGATTTTCGATCAGATTATGGAAAAATACCCTGATGATCCCTATTTGCAGGAGCAGCTTACGGTTTTTGTCCAGTATTGATAACCGAGAATAAAACGGATAGAAAACAGTCCATTTCCATCATTTTGATAATTAAGTGATAATTAAGAGGAGAAACATTTATGGCTTTTTGAAAAATTTAACTGAACGCTTACAGAACGTCTTTTAAAAACTTACGCAGAAAGGGAAAAATTTCTGAGAGTGATATCCAGGAAGCGACCAAGGAGATCCGCCTTGCTCTCTTGGAAGCTGACGTTGCCCTGCCTGTTGTTGAAAGACTTTTATTAAAAAGATTCGTGAGCGGGCTATTGGACACGAAGTTATTGACACGCTCAATCCAGCTCAACAAATCATCAAAATCGTAGACGAAGAGCTAACAGCAATTCTGGGTTCTGACACTGCCGAGATTATCAAGTCACCAAAGATTCCGACTATTATCATGATGGTTGGTTTGCAAGGGGCTGGTAAAACAACCTTTGCGGGTAAATTGGCCAATAAACTCAAGAAAGAAGAAAACGCCCGTCCTTTGATGATTGCGGCGGATATCTACCGTCCAGCGGCTATTGATCAGCTGAAAACACTGGGCCAACAGATTGATGTGCCAGTCTTTGCCTTGGGTACCGAGTTTCCAGCAGTAGAGATTGTCCGTCAAGGTTTGGAGCAAGCCAAGGCTAATCACAATGACTATGTCTTGATTGATACGGCTGGTCGCCTACAAATTGACGAGAAACTCATGCAGGAGCTAGCTGATGTCAAGGCTTTAGCACAGCCAAATGAAATTCTGCTGGTTGTTGATGCCATGATCGGTCAGGAAGCAGCAAATGTAGCCCGTGAATTTAACAATCAACTCGAAGTAACTGGGGTTATCCTGACCAAGATTGATGGGGACACCCGTGGTGGTGCGGCACTGTCAGTCCGTCAGATTACTGGACAAGCCTATCAAGTTCACTGGTACTGGTGAAAAAAGATTACCGATATCGAAACTTCCACCCAGACCGTATGTCTGGCCGTATCCTCGGTATGGGGGATATGCTGACCTTGATTGAAAAAGGCCGCTCAAGAGTACGATGAGAAAAAGTCTCTTGAAATGGCTGAAAAATGCGGGAAAAATACCTTTGATTTCAATGATTTCATCGACCAACTGGATCAAGTTCAGAACATGGGGCCTATGGAAGAATTGCTCAAGATGCTGCCAGGTATGGCCAATAATCCTGCTCTTAAAAACATCAAAGTAGATGAAAAAGAAATTGCCCGTAAACGTGCCATCGTATCCTCTATGACACCAGCCGAGCGGGAAAATCCAGATCTGCTTTAACCCAGTCGTCGCCGTCGGATTGCAGCTGGTTCTGGTAATAGCTTTGTCGAAGTAAATAAGTTTATCAAGGACTTTAACCAAGCCAAACAGATGATGCAGGGCGTCCTATCTGGAGATATGAACAAAATGATGAAACAGATGGGGCTCAATCCTAACAATCTGCCTAAAAATATGCCGGGCAGCATGCCAGATATGTCAGCTTTAGAAGGCATGATGGGGCCAAGGCGGTATGCCTGATTTATCTGCTTTAGGCGGAGCAGGGATGCCAGATATGAGTCAACTTTTTGGCAGTGGCCTCAAAAGGTAAAGCAGGAGAATTCCTCATGCGCCGCAGTATGAATAAAATGGCCAAGCAAATGAAGAAAAACAAGAAAAACGGAAGTAATCACAAACAAGTTACATAATTTAGTTTATGTAGCTTGTTTTGTACACTTAGGAAAAAGAAATGAAAAAGTTTATTAAGTATCTAATTCGGCTTTATAACGACATACAAGCGAAGCTCACTTCCCATCCCATCAGCCATCTGCCCTTTAGCAAAGTTGATATTCAGCCAATTATCATGATTCCGGGCAGTTCAGCAACAGAGAATCGTTTTAACAAAATGGTTAGAAAGCTCAATCACGGTCAGCATCCCTCACCATAGTCTCATTCGTATCAAAGTCTGGAATGACGGGCCACATGACTTATCGTGGGCATTTGAAGCGAAAAGGACAGAACCCCCATTTTTGTGGTTGGTTTTCAGAATAATTGCGATGGTTACAAAAATATCAAAGAAGCAGGCTGCTATGTTCAACGCTGCCATAACTGTTTTTACGAGAGAAAATATGCTTTTACCAGCTTTAAAAGGGTTGGGGCATTCTAATGGTGGTCTAGTTTTTACAGTATTCCTACAGCAATATCTGGCAAACCATTCTGGGTTAGAGATGGAAAAGCTCCTGACTATTGGTAGTCCTTATAATCTGAACAAGAAAAATCTCAATCATCGAGTTGCGATGCTAGATGACTTTGTAGCCAACCAGGGAAAACTTCCTAAGAACCTGCAGCATTTGTCAATTTTTGGGAATATTTTTCCGAGATGGCGATGGTATTGTCCATAGAAGCAGTGTAGAAGCTGGGAGCTTGATTTATAAAGGAAAGATCGCTTCGCACAGAGAGGTCGTCATTACAGGTAAGGCTGCACATCATTCATCTCTGCCGCAAAATGATCAAGTCATTGATTTAATTCGGGAGTTTTTATTCTAACAATTATATTACATAATTTTTATTTTGGTAAAAATTTAGAAAGACAACAAAACAATGAAAATGACAGACATTCTTCATAGGTATTATGGCGACTTTGATCTGATAAAAGAAAAATGGAATGAAGACTATGAAGGCATTTTTGATTAAGCCGAAGGATAATCAAGAATACAAAAGATGCCGTTTGGCAAAAGAAAACACCTAAAAAGAAGGCTACTTTACAGTATTTTGGAAAAAGACCAAGACAACAAGAATATCCCTTATACAGATGAAGACTTGGGTGATGAACTGGTTATTGTCGTCATTGACGACCGTCATTGCAGTATATTTATCATTCCCAAAGAGGTGGCTATCAGTAAAAATTCTTTTCTACAAAGGATTGTAAAGGAAAGATGGCTATGCGGTTTTATCCGTCCTGGTGCACACATTTAAATAAAACAGCTCAGGCAACACAAAAAATGGCAACTGGATTATTTTCAAAAATTAAATTAGAAGAATAAGTTTTAGTGAAACAAGACAGAGTTTAGTTTATCAATTCTGTCTTGTTTTTGATTATCTGTTTTTGTAGTGAAGTTAGGTCATAAAACTGAAAATTTTTTGTACATTTGACTTAATAAGGGTTAAACCCTTGATACAACTGAATTAGAAACATAAAAGTACACTGTTTAAAAATGTACTTTATTTTTTGTTTTGTACATTATTTTAAGAAAGAATAATGTACAACGTTTGTGTCGATGGAGGTACTAAAGATGGAATAGTAAATGTATATTTTTGAAAGAAAAGGATGAGTATGGGTGAGATATTTTATAGAATTAGAGAATGGTAATTGACTAATAGTCCCAAATTGTTTTGTAATCGCAATAAACCCAGTCACTGATACCAGAGAGTGCTAAAATGACTTGTTTTTATTATTTTCTTAGTGGAAAAATTTTTAGAATATATATTATGGTGTACTAATATGTCCTTTTTAGTCATTTTATTTTGTGATATAATAATTAAGTTAAGGGAGGGCTGCTTATGGTTGAATTCACTCTTGAACCTTTCACACGATACTTTTCGACTGTTAAAAGTCTCTGAAGGAGAATCAAGTCGAAGTGAAAGGCGATTATTATATCTCCCTATCTCAACAAGAGATAGCTGACATCAACCACATGTCAAAACTAAAACAAATAGATTATTGTGTGATTTGATTGAGGGGAGAGTATGTTTGTCCTTATCAAAAACAAACGTGGTAAGTATGCAATTACTGAAAAGGTCAAAAAGTTTTACACCTAATTCAGACGGCTCGACAAAGGAGAATGATGGTACAATCATTAGACAAGACAAGACAAGACAAGACACATAAGACAAGACAAGACAAGACAAGACAAGACAAGACAAGTAATTAAGGTTATTTCTTTAACCTCTTTTTATGCTATTAAAGAGAAGAACAGAATTGACTACTAAGTGTGTTAGTTCTGTGTGTGTTTTAAAGGGAGGTTTATTGTGGAAAATTAAAGATATTCTTAAAAATGGCGAATATGATTTGTTGACAAATTTTTCAAAAGAAGAATTTAAATGGTTGAATGATAGAATTAAAAATTCGTAAAGATGGTAAAGCAGGTGTTGAGTGTATTGTTCGAGGCATGAACAGGGATAATGATTATTTTGAACTCAGACCAGAAGAGATTGTTGAGACAACTGTATGCGCATAAGCTTATTGAGACTTATGGTTATCCGAAAGAATTGCTTGATTTTGAAGTTTTGACAACATTTGCAGGTCGTGATAAGAGAAAAACGGATTGATATAGCTATTTATGAAAATAGTAAGAGGAAGAAAATTTCAACTATTATTGAAGTTAAACGACCAAATGTAACTGATGAAACCAAAATTGAAGGCGATGAATCATCAACACCGAAAAGAACAAATGGCTTCATATTGTGAGCAGAATCAAGCTCAGATAGGAGTTATTGCAAACGGCGGAAGTTTGTTGAAGTTTTATAGAGCACCTGACTTTGAAAATGAATTGTCTTTATCTACATTTCCAAGCTACAAAGAAAGCATTGAGGATTGGGTCAACGGTCAAAGATTTACAATTAAACAGCTAATGATTTATGATCGTCTTAACTATGAAACTTTAAAAGAAGTTATTTCAAATGTTGAACAGCGTTTTAGCGCTAATGATTCTAGTGATAAAGCTTTTGATGAATTGTTTTAAGTTAATTTTTACAAAACTTTATGACGAGAAAATGTCTGCGGATGATGCAGATGAAATTTCAAATCAAATGCGTTACGGCGATAGAACTCTTAAGGATATTGATGACAGCCATTTCCGAACTTTAGAATTTAGAGCGAAAGAACAAGAGAAAGCTGACAAAGTTTATAAGAATATCTCTGATTTGTATGAAAAAGCACAGGAAAAAGTGGCCTGGTGTATTTCCGGCTGATTCAAAGTTAGAGATGCAAAAAGCAACTGTGAAATCTTGTGTGAAAGAGCTTCAAAATGTTAAATTATTTAACTCCAATTTAGAGGTGGTTGACGAAGCTTTTGAACAATTAGTAAATAAAGGGCAAAAAGGGAGACATGAGAGCAGTATTTTCACACCACGCTATGTTATCGATATGTGTGTGAAAATGTTAAATCCATCTCCTGTCGAAAAGATGATTGATACTGCAGCAGGAAGTTGTGGCTTTCCAATGCACTATATTTCACTCTTGGAATATCATAAATCCTAATAAAGATAATCTTTTTACAACAGCTAAGCGTACACAAAAGGAAGAAGATTATGTTAAAGAGAATGTTTTTGGTCTGGATTTTAGCGAAAAGTGTTCGTAGTTGAGCGAATGCTAAATATTGTAGCTGGTGATGGACACACAGAATGTTATCGAATTAAACACTTTAGATTATGAAAATTGGACAAAGGATTATTTGAATAATGAGCATTGGTCTGATAAATACAGTGAGGGATTTAATAAATTAAAGAAGCTCAGTAGAAATCCTAAAGCAACCAGTGACAAAAAACGGTTCAAAGAATTTGACTTTGATATTGTAATGGCCAACCCACCATTTGCAGGTAAACTCACTAATAAAGAACAACTTGGACAATATTTATTGGGGCGGAAAGAAGGAAACGAAAAGGCAGATTTACAAAATACTGTTGGGAGAGATGTTTTGTTTATCGAAAGAAATATTGATTTCTTAAAAACCAGGTGGTCGAAATGGCTGTTGTTTTACCACAGGGACGATTCAACAATTCTGACGAAAAATATATCCGTAATTATATTTTAGAGCGTTGTCGTCTTCTAGGAGTAGTGGGGTTACATAGCTATGTATTTAAGCCACATACTAGTACAAAAACAAGTGTATTATTTGTTCAGAAGTGGACTGATGACATGTGTGGCTATCCTAATATTTGCCCTAAACCACAAGTAGATGAGAATGGAAATATGGATTATCCTATTTTCTTTGCGACTATGCAAGAACCAAGTAAAAACGGTTCAGGAGATAAGATTTATGTATCTGAAAACTATGTTACCTGGACTTTTTATGAATATGAGACAGTCAATGTATCACTCAGAAAAGTGATGGTGCTACTATTTCAGAAAAAGAATTTGAAATGAGAGAGTAGCAAGAAGACTTTTAGGAAATCTCACTATAAAATTCAGCTAGAGACTAGGGTTAGTAAAGTAGAAAAAACCAACAAGGATGGTGAAACACGGTTCATAAGAGATTTGTTTGTAGAAGAATATGGTGACCTTAATAATCATAGGCATTGGCAGTTGGAAAATGTTGAATTTATTATTAAGCAAAATAAAAAATCTGATGAGAAGTCCGACAGACTTTCGATTGAGGAGTATTTGGCGCTAGATTCATCTGAAAAAGAAGATTACAAGAAGTCTGCTATTCTTGGGAAAAATAACAATCAACCTATTTCATACGATGAGTATAATAAACTCTCTAGCGAATGGAAGAAATATTATAAAGTTTCAGAAGAAATCATTGAGTTTACAGAACGCATTAAAGATACACATGGACATATTTTTCGTAAAACATGACCTTTTTAATCACGACCCAGACTTAGAAAATAAAAACCCATACAACATTTACTCACAAGACGGTATTGCAGAAGCCTTTTTGGAATTTGCAAGACAAGAAGGACTCTCTTTTGTAAAGGAGAATTGATTGTAATGGCAAAACTTAAAATAATAAACTTTCAAAAAATTTGTCGTGATGAGGATTTCCGCATTGAAGCAGAATATTGGAATTCTAACAAAAATAAATTAGCTCTAAAAAGCTAGTAAGCTATTTCTTTTTCACAATATGGCACTTCTAAAACATTAAATGAAGATAAATTGGGTTTTCCCATTTTAAGGCTTAATGAATTTGATTCCTTCTTTATTGGAGAACCTCAAAAGTATACAGACAAAATTGATAAAGAGACTTTTTCTAATCTGAAGCTCAAAAAAAATGATGTTTTAATTTGTCGAACAAACGGAAATCCAAAATATGTTGGTAGGGCTTCGATTGTTCCGAAAGATTATGACTATGGCTTTGCTTCCTATCTTTTTAGAGTTCGACCTGATTCTAAAATTATAAACTCAGCAACATTAGTCGCTTACTTAAATTCTAAATACGGGCGTGAAGAAATTGAAAAAATATTCTTTGGTAAGTAATCAAGCTTTAATTTTAGTCCTGCAAAATTTCGGAAAAATTAAGTTACCACAATTTAGTAGCATATTACAAGAAAAATAGAAGATATTATTTTTGATTCATATAACCTTTAAAACTTTCTAAAAAGAAATATAAAGATGCGGAAGAAATTCTATTAGATTTATTTGATTTTTGATAATTTTCTTGAAAATATATTAAAAACAGTTATCAGTTAAAAGTCTAAAGGAGGCAATGATTTTTAATCGTATAGATGCAGAATACTTCCAGCCCAAATATGATGATTTAATAAACAAGATAAAGAGAAAAGATTCTGCTTTTGCTTATAGATGTTGTAGATATTCAAAAATCTGTCGAGCCTGGATCGGCATCTTATAAAGCAGAAGGTATTCCGTTCGTTCGTGTTTTCTGACATCAGTAAATTTGGTATTGATGAACCTAAAAATCCACTTATCTCCTGAACTATTTTCAAAGACAATTTCTCCTCAAAAAGACACTATACTTTTTTCAAAAGATGGAACTTGTGGAATAGCTTATAAGTTTATTGATAGTAATAGAATCATTACTTCAAGTGCGTTATTACATTTATCAAAAAAGGAAGATGTAAATATTGACTTAGATTACCTAACTTTAGTCTTAAACTCTCCTATTATTCAAATGCAAGCAGAAAGAGATGCTGGTGGTTCTATTATCAAGCATTGGAGTGTTACGCAAATAGAGCAAGTCGAGATTCCTATCGTTGAAGAATACATCCAACAAGATATTGGAGATAAAATTCGTTCTTCCTTTTTTTTGAGACGAATAAGCGAAAAACTGATAAAAACTGCACAAAAAGCAGTTGAAATTGCTATAGAAGAGGGGGAAGATGAAGCCCTTACATTTATAGACAAGAACTTATAATACAGCCCCACTGGACTGCATCGCTTCCATATTCTCTTCTACGAAAACTACAATCCTTGTATTTTGAAATTTTTGATTTTCAAGATAATTTGAGAAAAAGGAGTAAGTCCCAGGGCGGACTACTCCTTTTTGCTATATTTTACGCTACAAACAACTTTCATAAGCAAACTTTCTTATTGACTTGTTCGTCAAGCGTCTCGATAGAAAAGATGAAATAGTGGTCTTGATGATCCTTTGCGTTCTCCTTGTTTAATTTAAAATAGTCCTTCTTTGATTTAAACATAAACAGAAGGATATCATCAATCAAGAAAGTCAAAAGGAGTATCTAGGCAGAGTAGTGGTAGAAATCAGACTCAAAGCGACGGTAGCTATCGCTAAAATAATCTATTTGTAATTCATTACGATGGAATTCAAGCTGATTCATACAAGATATCCTCCAGTAGCTCAATAGTAGTAATATCGTTCAGTAAAATGCGTTTATGCCCTTCAGCTGTTTTTATCAAGATATACTGAGGAGTGATAGTGGGTATTGTACCAAGTATAAATCTTCAATTCATTTTCCTGAGCTATAATCTGGGCATTTATCTGATTGAAGTATAGCTGACTAAGTAGCAGTAGTTTTGCTCAGGTGATAGATGAGTGTGATAAGTCATCCTGTTGGTATCATCTACAAGAGCAGTTGTATGTTCGGATAAGAAAAATCCCATCCATTTCTGCATCCCTGTATCTTGATACTCCTAGCTGACTGAAATGGTAGATAGGAACGATCAATCATAGTTTTAATCTACGCCGTCGGCAGAGTGTCCACCGACAAGTTTACTCCTTTCATTATTACGGGAACCTTCCATCAGGACGGTTCCTTTTGAATGGCTAAAAAGCCATATTTTTCTCGTATAGCGTCTACAGCAACTTGTAGCTTCTCTTCTTTCTCTAATGCCTCTACATCATCAAATAGAGAGAGCAATGTATAGTTTTCGTCCACAAAGCCACCATAAGATACTCCAATCTGTCTAATAGCTCCTGAGGTGTATTTACTCCTAAAGAGTTTCAGAACATGGTCAACCATCGTTTTAGGGAGACTAGCGGGCTCTATCTTCATTTGTGCATTGATGGAACTTTTTCATCTCCATCTTAGAGTAGGAGATGTGAATAGAAACGACTGTTGCCTTTTTATGAGCATTCCTCAGGCTGAAGAGCCACTTTTTCAGCCATTTCTGCAAGGGCGATTTCAATTTCCCGCCTATTGTGATAGTCACGAGGCAGTATCTGGAGAATTACCTAGTCCATGAGATTTAGGGTTTTATAGGGGGTGTGGACATTGCTTTCATCCACACCATTTGCATGGAACCAAAGCTGAACACCCACCTTACCAAATTCCTCTTTAAGCAGGTCAGGATTGCTATTCGCAAGCTCTTTTACAGAAGTGATGCCTAGCCTTCTCAGTCTCTTTTCCGTCCGACTTCCAATTCCCCAAAAGTCAGTGAGGTTGGAAATAGACCATACTTTTGTTTCAATATCTCCATAGGACCAATTCGCTCGCATTGTCACGGTCTTTTTAGCCTCGTTGTCAAGGGCTAGCTTTGCAAGTAAGGGATTGGCATTACTCATACCTATAGTGGAAATAATGCCTGTCTGTCTCCAAATTTCACGCTGTATCAGTGCTGATAGATTATCCAACTTATCCTTACGAGACAATGAATGATTAGGTATAAAGTAGTTCAAAGAGCTGCTCAAGTCAATAAACCCTCATCTAGGGAATAGGGAAGGATGTCAGACGGTGATGCGAAGTTTTGAAAAGATATGTTGGATTTCGATATTCTTCTCAATGTACAGCTCCATCCTTGGTGGAACAATGAGGGTTCTTCTTGCCCAATTCTCGATAAAAAGATTTGTATTGGGGAGTAACCTCTATCCCTTGTTTCCAGGCATTCTGGTAATTGAACTTTCTCGTCTTGATATCAAAAGGGAGGTCATAGGAGCGTCCAACATTACTTTTTCTTCCAAAAACCTTCTTAAACACAGGAGAAGTTGCAAGTATAAGCCCAGCACTGTTGTCTGCTCGGCTCATAACACATAGAGAGGTTCGAGAGGATTCAACCCCTTGCGACACACTCCACACCTTGCATAAAAGGATTTCATGTCTATAAAGGCAATGTCCGATTGTGGTCTCTAGAATAGTCAATGTATCCCATAAAAATTTCCCTTTACTGCTCAATCGGTGTGAAGTGTCCCACAATCTTTCCAATAATGCGAGGGTTTTCTTCATAAGGTGCAAATATATCATCGTAGTTCTCGTTGATAGAAACTAGACGGAGATAAGTCTTGTGTCGGTACACTTTTTTCACGTAAGTTTGTTCATTAAACTCAACAGCGTAAATATCTCCATCATCTAGGTTAGTGGATTGCTTAATCAAGACCACATCTCCATTTGGCAGTTCTGGCTCCATTGAGTCTCCAACAACCCAGGAGGCAAAATCATGAGAGAGGTTTTTCTGTTGAGTAGGTAAGAGTATAATCTCCATCATTGAAGTAGGAGTAGCCTGTTCCAGCTGATAGACCTTCGTAAGTTTTGTAACTATATAGGTCAACGATATTATCATCATCTGAATTTTGTTGTTCCAGTAATTCGGATGAGTAGTTTACAACCTTTGTGCTGGTTTGACTTGTTCAAACGGCTGTAGATACGAATACTTTCTCCGTGTTCAGTGAAGTAGTCGGTATCCACTTCTAGAACCTTCGCCAATTCATTGAGATTATCGAGGGTAGGGAAGGATTTTCCATTTTCCCAATTAGATACCGCTACTTTAGAAAATGTTAAGAAGTGAGCTGAGTTTTTCTTGGCTCATCTCTTTGCATGAAGTGCTTTTAAACATTGACCTGAAAACATAATAAACCTCTTTTTTAAAACATTTTGTTAATTAACTTTTTTGATTTACTATAGTTGTTAACTTTTTACTTTACAAATATTTTATCAAAAAGTTATAATATACGCAATAAATAAACCATATAATTAACAACAAGGAGCGGTTATGAAATTTGTTAGCTATAAGCATTCCTTAATCTTAGGTGATAATCACATTTGTGACCAAGCAATTTATCGTCATCAAATCCTCTGACGGTAGCTTGCACTTTACAAATTTTCTATCGCTATGTAAAGTCATCCTCGAAGATTAAATCAATTACTGATGATGGAAATAAGCGATTTTCTGATGTCATCAAATCTCAATTATGCCTTTGGTGAAAAAGGGATTACTAGCTTAGATCATCTAACTCTTGATATGGTCAAAGATTTTCTGATGAATTATGGCTTAGGAACTCTTCCAGGAGACTCTAAACACCGAAAAGAAATCTACGGTTAAAATTTGTATCAATACCGTACTTGATTTTCTAACCCTTTACCTTAAGGGAACGCAAAGGCAAAGCAATTTTATGTCCTAGTGATCTTTATGAAATAACCACCTTCACTAATAAACGAGGGAGATTGATTAAGCGAAAAAGAACCTAAATTTGATATTTATGTGGATGATAGTCAGACCGAACTAATCTATTTTTAGAGATATGCCAAATGTGGCCTTTGAAATGTTGTTTGCCCACATTGCAGAATATCACAAAGACTTACTCATGGTGGTAGCACTGGGAGCTTTTGTGGGCTTACGACCATCTGAGGCTTGTAATGTTAGGCGAGGAGGATAGTCCGCTAGAGCAGGTATTTTGTTTCACCAAAGTGAAGACGAGACCCTTCAAGGTAGAGATTGATCTACGAAAAGAAATGTCTTTGAGAAGTGATTTAAGACCCACAGGACGAATCAAGAAAGAACGGATGCAAGCAGTGCCTTATATCTTCCTTGAGATATTTTTAGAAGTATATAACGACTATATGACCTATCTGGAGGGTAAGAAATATGAGAAAGATTATGGACCCTCTGAATCTAAACAAACGAGGGAAAGCTCTTCACCTATGATGTCTATTATCAACGCTTTAGTCGCATTATTCGAGACGAGATGATTCCACTTTTACTTGAAATCAGATAATGCAGGAAGTGAGTGTTTTTGGTCAGCTCTTGCAAGAACACAATATCTCCCCCATATCTTCAGGCATTGGTACACGATCCAGTTAGTTCTATCCGGCGTGTCAGAAATTAGTGAATTAATGTCAGCAAGAGGAGACAAGTCGCCAGATAGTGCCTGGGTTTATTTGCAGAACAAAGGTGAAATCGCTAAACAATATGAACAGGTCAATAATGGCGTATTTGACTACATGAGCTGGAGAGCAGATGATATATTTGGCAAAGGAGGAAAAGCATGAGCGTTTTCGTAAAAGATGTTCTGGAGAAAGTGCTGATTGACCTAGACAAAGATACTCCAGCAACTAGAGAAAAGGTCAGCCAGTTTCTTTTAGACAATACTTGGTTCGGGCTTTCCATCGATAGGAGTAATTTTACCGTTTCAGGAGGCAGATGCTGACGTTTTAAAAGATAAACTGGAGTGCTACCTATCTGCACAATCAGGATTAAAGTCTATCAGGCATTTTTAAGCAAAGATACTCGGCTACACAGGAGTATTTCAAAGAGTATGTGAAGCTTAATAATTTAGATGAAAGCCAGCCAGTTTTATCTACAGGATTTTTCTAGCCTATTATCTATCTAAGGATCTATTCTTGTACAACGATAAAGAGTTGGAGAAACTGATTGAGTTGGCCACAGAAACTCTCAGCAAAAGCAATGGCGACGACTGTATTGCTTTTGCCTCTTGGCTTTGCAAAAAAGGGAGTGACTCGCTATCGCAATACTTTATGAGATGACCAGTCGTTATACCTTGAAGATAAAAATGGTGCTTATGAGACTGAATGATTACCTGAAATTGATGTTTTTATCTCTTTAACGACAACTATATACAAGAAAATGAGATGTTAGCTCAAGCGGCTTCTCTAAAGACTATGCAGATACATGGCTATACCTAGCCCTCCATTTCATTTGTGCCCTTAGAACAACTGACTTAGAAAGAATTGGACATCCACAATTACCGAGAGAGCCTGAGGAAGCTGCTAGCTGCTGTCAAAGAGGGGACCTGGGATACTAGCGAGGCAAGAAAAACGCCTTTCTGAGCATTACGACCCGTTTAACCTATCTCAATATCACACCTACCAAAAACACAAAGAGCTTCCAAATGTCAGTCAGTTAAAGTTTCATGTACCAGAAAGCTGTCAGGTGTTAATAGAACTCTTTTAGCCGTTTGTGAGGCTCACTATCATCTTTTCGAAGAAAAATGGTATAGATGGCCCACTCATTCGTAAAATTACTGATTATGAGCGGATTAGCCGATACATGGGAGATGAGATTGGATCATTCTTTTTGGAGAGAGACTTTAGCAGTCGATCAGCTAATAAATCCTATCTACAGGCCGTAGCTATGCTAGCTGATGATGTCTTAAATGAAAAATCCGAACTTAATATCAAAGGTTACTTCTAGCAGCCTTGGCTAGAAGCCACAAGGGATCTTACGATGAGTTTGCTCAAACTACCACAGCCTACCTCAAAGATGCTCAATTAGGTCAATTACAGCCCGAAATGGTAGCTAAGGAACTTTTTGAACGAGGGGTTTTATCAATGGTGCCGTCTATGCTTTTTAACCATTGTAACGAGAGGCAAATACAAAGAGTTGAGCCCTAATCAGCAAACCCAAATGATTAAAGAATTGGACCTATCTCCTGCTGAGATTGAAAAAACCTTGGAACTCAGCGTCCGAGCAGATACCAGGTCTCAGAAGGCTCTACAAGTTGTTGTGGAAGAACAAATGAGACCCAACCAACTTCTAACGGTTTGTCATTGCATCGGAAATGGCGAGGCTTTTTCAAAGCAAGCTGAGAGTATGTGTCTCTTATCGGCTCTAGGAAGATTTTGTCCTTATGATGATAGAAAGCACTGTGTAGGCTGTACCTACGAGTTACAGACAACATCAACTTTGTTACTCTTAATCGGAGAGTTTAATCGGCTGAATAGACAATATGGGGAAGTGCAGAATGACTTGGAGAAAGGGGAAAATTCGTGCTATTTTTGGAGCACCAGTTGAAGCCCTGTTTAACAGAAATGCTACAAGCCTTGTCTGACCAGTATGGAGAAGAGGTCCTAAACGACTACGAAGAGAGTTTATAAAGGAGCTAGTCAGTTGAACCATCAAGCTAAATTATTTCGGAACCATTAAAAACGTTTGCGGATTTTGATGATGTCATGGTACATCGGGCAAAGGACTACTTTCATGACTATGCCGAAAAGGGTATTATCTTTAACCCCTGATTTTGATGCCCCCAAATGGCAGACAACGAACGAATATGCCAATATCAGTTTTCTTTAACATCAATCGGTTTCAATATAAGAGAGTTTATGAATCCTTGTTTGGCATAGAGTACGAGACCTTGTGGACTACCTAAAAAGCTTTATTGTCTTATCAATGGATCAACATGTGCTGATATCCTGCAAAGTTTTTGCGTTGACATCAAACGACTGGTCAAAGAGATTAAGCAGAATATCATAGAAGATGTCTATGATATTAAAAATTACGTCCCCAACCCTCTGCATTGACTTTTTCTCTAGCTTGCCTTGTTGTGAAACACTTATCATGAACCAGTTTCTGGAGCAGCTAGATAATTTGATTACCATCCAGTACGAGCTGAAGCCACGCCAACAACGGCAACTAGCTCAGCTCAGTCTTATTTTTGCTTTCAACGATATTTTGAAGGATTACTGGGAGCAGCAACTACCTGATGAAGAACGACTATTTTATTACCCTTTAGTACCTCTGGTGGCAAAATTACAGCTGTGGTCCCTTACGTCCTCGAGTTCTTGTTGACCCAGAGAGATGGTTTGTTTGAAAAAGAATGAAAAATACTACCTGACCTTACGACGGAACAATCTCAAAGGGAAGGAAAAGGTGTCTCTGCACAAGATAGCAGAAGACTATTACTTCGACTACCTATGAAATTCCTGAAAAGTTAGCTTTTTAATCATCAAGCACTATTTGGGTTTGACCAAAGACTTAGCTTCAACAAAACTGGATACCCTCTTTGTGACGGATACTCACTATAAACGGTGGGAGAGGAAAACAGGGATAAACAACCGTTTTTTGACCTATACCAATCTGAATACCATTCTCAAATACTTTTTCAATGAGGTCGTCTCTGAGCGATATGGCTATCAAGTTCACTACCTCAATCCGCCTAGTCGTTTGAAGGACAATGAAATTAATTTCATCCACATTGGTGATACACGCCATGTCGCCATGATTAACCTGATTGCTGAAGGTAGTAGTCCAGTGACAGCTATGCTTCTTGCTGGACATGATAATGTTACAACCTCCTCGCACTATTTCTCTAACCTTAGCCAATTCATCGAATGTCGGAGTTATCAAGTCTATCGTAAGCTCACCAGTTCACAAACCACCTACGAGATTAGCAAAGCTCAACGCAAGTATACTGTTGGAAAAGCCTATGTACAATTAGATAACAAAGGACGGTGTTATTCTCCTCTCTACGCAATTGAGACTCTCGGACTGTTTGAAGGTCATCAGCAATCATGCAGAGTTGGGAGCTTGTACTAGTGTCCCTTTTTATCGAAAAAGTTGGGAAAAGATTACTTCACGATGGATAAGACCTTTAAAAAATCTATCGATCAGGAAGCCTTACTAGTAGATCAAACTATTAAGCGAGTGCGACAAGGTAAAGGACATATAGAGGACATCGGGGAAGCCTCTATTAAAACTGAGTGCTGTTAGTCACCATATCAAGAATATTTAACCGCAAAAACAAGCTAATGAGGAGGAAAAATATGGCAAGGAAGAAGTTCATATCTGACGAAGAATTGATTGAGATGTTTGATCATTATTTAGAGAAGAAGTGTAACAGCAACATCAATCTTTTTAAACTACCAGTGCCCGGTGAACACTTAAGAACAAATGGGTATTCGAAGGTTGCAGATACTACCATCAGACGGAACGTTGCATCTCAGAGGTCTGTTGGCGGATTTAAAAAGCGAAGAGTAATGATCGAAGATTTCCAAACTATTATTATTTCACAAAACCTTAGATGTCGAAAACTTTATAAGGACTCAACCGTACTCCAAGAGCCATGAAAGCAACATTGATGGAATTAAACTCGCCACTACAAACGAATTGTAGAAGTTGCTTTGCAATTTAAAGATGAGGCAGACAATCTAAGAGAAATAAACAAGAAACTGAGTTAAAGACTCGAAAAAGGCAGAAAATGATGAAAAGAGAGGAAAGAGCTCCAGGCTGAAGTAGTGAGCTACGGTCTATTCTGAAAACATCTGTCTATCCTGAAATTGCAAAAGAACTGCTCAAGGAAGAAGGATTGTTAAAATCTGACACCAAAGTCATCACAGACGAGTTTTTAGCAAGTCAGATTATTACAGCTGACACAGAGATTGATTTCAGCAAAGAAACGATAAGTCAGTCAGGAAGCCAAAGTAAGGTTGTTAATATTAAAAATATGTTGGATAACGCCACAAAGTACTAAGAAGGAAGACAAACCCATGGTTCAATCAATTAAGGAAGTTCCCGAGTTGCTGATGTACTGGGACTTTGAGCGAAATAAATTGGATATCGAATTAACAAAAGCCACGAGTGTTCAATATGCTCATTGGCTTTGTTCACACTGTTCTTATAGTTGGGAGGCACGAATTAATGACGTGTTTAAAACTTGTCGTAGAAGAAAACAGTTTTTGCCCTTTGTTGCAAGATAGGGAAAGTTTTTAAAAAGGATAAAAATAGCATTCTTACGATGTTCCTCGATTTAATACGCTATCTTGACTTCCACCACGAGGATATAGATACGATTAGGAAAAGTTGAGCAAGGAAAAGTTTAACTCTAAACGAGTTTTTCAGTTTAAATGCCCTACGTGCCAAGTTATCTGGAGGGGCGGCGCTATGAACCCCAAATTATTACATTCAGAAGAAGGGGAGCTTCTTTCATTGATTGTAATGAATGGTCTTATCACTATTTTTATCATGAAGTTTATCCTAATCTTACGAAAATTTACCACGACGAACTCAAATCAAAAAGAGTTTAAGGATTTAAAACTAAACGAGAATGTTACCCTACATCACCATTGGAAGTGTGATACTTTTGTCAGCATGAATTTGAACTATCAATAGATAGGTTGTTTGCACGAATAAAAAGGACGGGATACTACTGTACAGAGTGTCATGCTTCATTCAACAAGCCAATAACAGAACAGATGATGACCCCTCCCTCTTTCATTTCTGCACTCACAGCACTTGAATGAATGGTCTGCTGAGAATGAAATAGCTGAATGTCAGGTCGATACTCTTTCAAATATAGACGTAAGGTGGAATTGTACGAACTGCGAAGGCACTTATTCTTGTAAGGTTCTGGATAAGGACAATCATAGTTGTCCTTACTGCCAGGATCAGAAAATGCTAAGAGGATTCAATACACTAGGAAAACACACCGATTTCTAAAAGATTTTTGGAATGCTAAAAACACCCGTAACCTTGATGATTACTGGCACAAGTCAAATGATTTAGTAAGTTGGGTCTGCCCTTGTTGTGGTATCGAATTTGATTGTAGTCCTAAGGAAATGATTTTTAAGAACTGAACTAGGCACCGGAATTTTCAAACTTGCCTCTAATTTTTGTGAGTGGGTAACTAGTATTTTCAAAACAATGCGTTGCACAACGAACCAATTTTGGTTGAAGAGTGGAGTTGAGAAAAATGAAAATCCCTATTTTCCTGCACAAAACAGACATTGAGACTAAAAAATGGTGGTGTTGTTCTAACTGCCATGGTGAATACCTATGCTCGATTCCTAGACGGCGGGAAGTAAAATAGTTGCCCTATTGTAGTAAACAAAGAACCCTTAAAGGGATTAAAACACGTTACTAGATCTTTTTATCCTGACTTGAATAGTATGTGAATGTTGAGAATAATGTTTCACGGAAGAAATAGTACAGATACTCAAAATCTAATAAACGCTATTCTTTGGCATTGTAATACATGTCATTGTAATTTCAAAGAAAAACTCAATGTTGTTTTTAGAACGATATCTGAAGAGTAATCCACCTAGTACAGATAATGTTTGTCCAAATTGCACAGATCGGATAATTCCTGCAGTTCAAAATAATCTAAAAAGAAACGCATCCACATCTAATGAGCGAATGGGATTATTTAAACAATATACTGCTTGCTAATCCGGAAAGAGTAACAGGGTAAAAGTCAAATTAGAGTTTGGTGGAAGTGCTAAAAACAATCCTAATCATAGATACAAAAATGATCAGGAAAAGAGTTCATTTGAAAAACGTAGCATGGAACCTTGCATTATTTGTAAAGGTCGTAGACGCAAACGAGAGCATTTTGTTCCATTTAAGTAAAAATCCTATCTATCATGACTGGCATTTTTATGATGCAGAGAATTGTGATAACAAAATTTTTAAAGGAAGTTCACACACGAGGTTTATTTGATTTATCGAACTTATTTTTCACAAAATGTACAAAATGAAAAATTCAGTTTTCACTTTAATAATGTTCATTTTTAGTGGAAGTTTTGGGCTTAAAAAATTCAGTTTACCGTGAAATAGAGTACATTTTTCAATTTTTGTGCATTGACAGTCAAAAATATAATTCAAGAAACCTCGATTCTGCAGCATTTTCTATTTGATGTATTCTACTCTATTTGTCCATAAAAATGACAAATATGGGGAATTTGTGCATTATTGACAGTTGATAATTTATGCACTGAAAAACCTTAGCTTTATAAATAGTTGATAATTATTGCTCTAAGTGTTATATTGATTTTAGAAAGCGTTTCTTTTATATAAGCGAGGGTTTGTTTGTATAGATATTAAACCAGTGAAACCAAAAATTTTCAGCAACAAGATCATATGGAAACAATAGATATATTGTTTACAGCCCCTAAACTTGAAGAGAAGTTATTCTTTATAGCAATCTGGAGTATTATTGCTTTTTTAATATTGGAGTTTGATAGCAATGTATCTTTTTACTGTGAGCAACCTGACTTTCACATATTGCCCGATTTATTAATCAGAAGAGTAAGAAGTCCGTTATGGATTTCATAAAGGAAGATAAAAATGGTATAACCATCATTGAATGTAAACATAGTTCAGATTTAGAAAAAACAAAAGTAATAGAACAGATACAGGTTCAGAAAGAGTGGGCTATTTTAAAACAGTATTCGTATAGAAATTTTCACAGACAATACACGATAAACAAAACGATGTTGGCAAATTTCAAAAAACTACACACTGCTTTATTACAATATTCAATAGACGAGCAGGCAACCAAGAACGGTGTAATCATCCTTTTAAAAGGAGCTGGGGACATTATCGATACTAATAGCTTGCTGTCCTAACACCTCGGAAAAATATCTTGCTAATACTATCTTCTTATATCACACTGGTAAGATATCAATAGAAACAACGAAGTCCGGAACTTAACTTAGAGACCGAGGTGAGTTGCTGTGAGAGATAACTGAAACAGTTTAATGTTCCGGAAGAATACCAATATCAGACTGCGAAACCTGTAGAGATATCAAATCTGTCTGATAGTGAGAAGGAGATATTTTTGCGCAAGAAAAATGCTATCGATCTATATTTGTCCACTAGTCTCACTATTAAAACAATATCTGATGAAACCAACATGTCAGCAAGTAATATCTATCGTTTGGTAGAGCGCTGTCTGACACAAATGGCGATGGATACATCTATGGTTACTCAGCTCTCTTTACCCCATACCAGAATCATATAGTAATCGATACAACAAATTCAAAGAATTTATTATACAATATCCTGTTCTGAATGAACTAGTTTATCAAAAAGATTTTTAAGCTACATAAATTTAATCAAATTTCTAATTTACAAACTATTCACCGTTCTTTTTAAGGTGGTGCTATAAAAATAATATCACTGACAATGAATATCCATTTACATTGTCAGATAGGGGATACAAAGCTTTATTGAGATATTATAAGGAATGGTCAGATATTCAAGATAGGTTAAAAGCATTATCTCAAACTACTCGTTTAACTCTTGAGCAACTCCTACTTCGTGTGGACTTCTCTATCTGAAGTAGAAGTAGACGGACATCGAATTGACGCTTACTTCATTACTGAATTTTCAGACTCCTTCAGGAACTTGGAGAGAGGCAATCATTGAGCGTCCATGGATTTTGTGTGCTATAGATCGTTCTACGACGATGCATCTTAGGATATGAGTTGGTTTTAAAACCAGAGTACGATTCGCTTGATTTAATTTCATGTATTGAAAATAGTATTATTCCGACTAATCGTTTTTCTTCTGAAAAAGACGATAAACCAAAAGCCTTTCCAAATCAAATATTTTCAGATATTGAATATGCACTTTTTGATGAGCTTCATTTAGATAATGCTAAAGCTCATCTAAGCGACTCATTTTTGAATACTCTTGTTAATAAACTTGGAATTAAAGTTTGTTATGGAAGGTAGCAGAACCGACACGACGTGGAATTATTGAACGCTTTTTTAAAACTTTGGAAGAAAACAGTTTCCACACTCTGCCTTCAACAACCGGATCTTCACCAAAAGATCCTAGGCGTCACTCTCCTGAAATGCAGGCTCAAAAATATCGTATTTCTGTTGAAGACTTGGAAAAATATCACATTCTTAACGATATTACACTATAATAATACTCCTCATAGTTCACTCTATGGTAATTCTCCCTAGAGGATTTTAGACATAAATAAGTTATTTACTTATCTTCCAATTCCATTAAGGGACGGTTCTGAACTCCATACTGCTAAATATTCAAGAAAAGTAGTAGCTAATGGTGACAACTATCTCCATCTTAATTTTGCTGGAGCCAAATATACCAGTTCAAAAACTAGCCAATGACAAGTCAATACTAGGACAAACATTACTCTTCAAATAAATTTAAAAAGATGCTCGCGTCATTAAAGCATTTTTATTCAAAAGGAACACTATTACGATGATTTATTCGTAGAGAAAAATGGCGTGGACGAAAAGCACTTTTAAAAAGAGAGGAGAATCATCACAAAATTAGCTCGAGAAGGCCATTTTTCACAACTCAATCAATCTAACATTTTAGAAAGCTATGATAACTATCTTTTTAATAAGCCAACCGTTGATACTGCTTCAAAATCGCTGAACATCTAAAGGAAACTGCACCCCTTTTAGAGCTCAAACAACAAGTATCTGATAATATGAGTGGAGAGAAAGAAATTGACAGCCTTAGAGCATATCGGAAATTAAGAGGAACGCCGATAGAAATAAAAAGGTCTTAATTTATAGAAAAGAGGCTAATAATTATGGTTGTAGAGCATCCTATTGAGACAGGTAATTATTTGATTCCTACACCCCAAATCCAAGAACTAACAAACACAATACAATGGTGGCTGGAGAATCGAATCACTGAGCCATCATTTATGGAAAACCTAGAGTTGGAAAGACAAGTGCTCTTGAAGCTAATCAGCGAATCGCTTTTTAAAGCTAATTATAACATTCCTTGTTTTTATGTATCAGCACCCGTGAGATAAAAACCATCAGAATCATCATTTTACACAACTCTTTTTAAAGGCAGTCAGCCATCCTAAACCCAATAATCGTAATAAAGCAGCTAAAAGGATACAATTACTCGACTATCTTATACTAGTAGCTAGAGAAAGTCAGCAAAGTAGATTAGTTCTAATTATTGATGAGGCTCAAAATCTAACAGAATACCATTATGATTGGCTGATTGGCATTTACAATGAACTATATCATAGAGAAATCCAGATGATTACCCTTTGATTGGTCAAGAACAACTCAACACGCAAAACAAAGTTTCCTGGAGATGGGAATGACACAAATAGTGGGACGTTTTATGGTTGATTCAGTATCTTTCTATGGTATAAAAACAAAGGACGAAATAACAGATATACTGAGTGCATTTGATTCCAAAATTGAATTCCCAGCAGGATCAGGAGTATCTTATACAAACTAGCTATTTCAAGTCAGGTTTCAGCTAGCTGAACTACAGTGATAATCTATTTACTGCTTTAAAAAATATCAATTTGGCTTATTCAATTGGAAACGATGAGATCCCCTTATATAGTTTTATCCCCATTGTTCGCGAAGCCTTACTGCAATGTGGAGATTATGGACGTCATTACAAGAATTATCTATTGACACTTGGGAAGAGGTCATTAAATCAACAATGTATATCACATGGATGAAGACACTATGATTATTGGAGAAAAATATTTACAAATAGACTCACATTTAAGTAATTGTGCGTTTTAGAAAGATATAAAAGACTATTTCACATTACAGGTGATTTTTACAAGAAATTTGAAGAAACTTATTCTATTGACCTTAATAACCGTAGAAAACAACTATCAGAGGAACTGTTTAAGGATTTCATTTACGGAGTTCCTTATTATAAGAGTTTGAGATTCTGTCCTGTATGTATCTCTCAAGGAATACATTTGTATGAGCATCAAGTTGATGGTGCATCAACACTGCGTAAGTTACATCCCGATGCAGAACCACAAGTTACGTGTTCGGCTGCCAGAAGTCAATAAATCTTTACCAAAGCCCCTATAGAATGTAAACACATTCCAGCTTTCTCCTGCACTTGCGGCCATAAATTTTCAAAATACGATGACTTAAAATGACCTATTAAACTTTTGGGAAAAAGAATTCTCATTGATAGGAGTAGTAGCTATTTTTAAAACTTCTCATTATAAGCATTATCCTGATTATTTTCGAACAAGTTGATCAGCATTCTAACTCAGCTTTTATAAAGGAACTATGACTTCACCTCAAACAAACTATAGAAGTACCATTTGGAGTGGTAAAACGAGGAACATTTAAAAACACGTCGTGATATCGCTCAATAATAGATCATTTAATAACTTTTTATCAAGAGCTTTATATTTGTTTCGAGACAAGTCATTTGTCAATTTTAGTAAACTATCTTCATCTGAGCATGAAAGCATGTTTTGTCTAGAATTATATGGCGATGAGGCTGAATATCATTTAAAAAGTACTAAGAAGATTGGACGGAGATAAAATTGATTTTCTTCCTGTAAATTATAAGCAATTGGATTGCTATAATGATTTTTATTTTGGAGCATGTCGACTAATTTAATATTAGCAATGCTGTCGTACATAATTGGTTTATTTATCACTTTATCTCAATACCTATGTTCAGAACAAATAAGAACAATCACCCAATGATGTACTTTGGAATCCATTTTATAGGATTGTCAGATTGATAAAGAAAGCATCATCATTTTAGGTGTTCAATATAAATCAGAAATCACAAATAAAAGTCTATAGGTGTAAAATAAACATAAAATTTACCCCCACTTTTTATCAAATTTAGAGACAGTAAAGTAGGTAATTTGTGCAATTGAACTAGGCAAAAATGAGTTAGTGTATAAATTACCCAGATTTTTGTCAATTTTAGAGACAGTAAAGGGTAATTTATGCACTGAGATCTAGGATTATCCACATTTGTGTCAATAGTTTATCTGGTTTTTGTCTATGCACAATGACGGAAAAAATAGTTAATGAATCTACCTCCTCTATCATCTTTTCTGAAAAACTATAATTTTCTTTGATATATATCTAGATATGCTTATACTTTTTATAGAAAAATTATGAGGAAGATTGAATGAAAATCGCGAGATTTTATTGGAACGAATTGATAAGCTGAAGCAAATCATGCCCCTGGTACGTCTAGAGTACTATCAGTCCAAGCTGGCGAGTATCTTATAGTTTTTACGACCTGTGTATGAATATCTTAAAGAATACGATCGATTTTTCGCTGGGTTTTAGACTCTGCATATCTGACGCTTCAGAAATTGCTGAGATTCCTCTCTCAGTCTTGGAAAATATGACTAAGAAAGATATGGAATCCTTCATTCTTTATCTGCGAGAGCGGCCGCTTCTCAATGCCAACACGACACAAAACGGTGTTTCTCAGACAACTATCAACCGAACTCTGTCAGCTTTGTCCAGCCTATACAAATATTTGACTGAGGAAGTTGAAAACGAGCAGGGTGAGCCCTACTTCTATCGAAATGTGATGAAAAAGGTTGCTACCAAGAAGAAAAAGGAAACTCTGGCCGCTCGTGCAGAGAATATTAAGCAGAAGCTCTTTTTAGGGGATGAGACAGAAGAATTCCTCCAGTATATTGATACAGAGTACCCTAAGAAGTTTCTAATCGCGCCCTGTCCTCTTTTTAACAAGAACAAGGAACGAGATCTCAGCCATCATTGCCTTCTAAGCGTTAGCCTCTGTGCGTCTGTCTGAAGCTGTTAATCTCGACCTGAAAGATATCAATTCAAAATGATGGTCATTGAAGTGACAAGAAAAGGCGGAAAAGTGACTCTGTCAATGTTGCTGCTTTTGCCAAGCCCTATTTAGAGGAGTATCTGAATATTCGTAGCAAGCGATACAAGGCCGAAAAGATCGGATACAGCCTTTTTGACGGAATACCGTGGCACCTGAATCGAATTGATGCTTCCAGTGTCGAAAAATGGCAGCCAAGCATTCTTGAGGTGACTTCAAGGCGCAGTGACTGCGCACAAACTCCGGCCAGCCGCTCACACGTTTGAGGCGGAAGGCAACCAAATCTCAAGTTCTCGCCCAGCCACCATGTGTAGGACACGCCAGCACACAAGTCACTGACCTCTACTCACTCATAGTCAATGATGAGCAAAAAGAATGCTCTGATAAGCTCTAGTTTGTCGTGAATTAAAATTATGATATGCGTGTCAGTAAATGCTCTCATGATCTTTTGTTCGTCGAGCATGTTTACTTAACTTTAAATAGTATTTTAACCGAATCACTTCTATCGGCCTCTTTTCCCCAAATTGTTGGGTATGTTGCAAGAACTCATCAAGCGGTCGGGCTTTTCAATGATAACAGTAAGTCATCATAATTTCTTGTGAAGTTTCGACTCGAGTGCTGCAGTCAGTCTCATCTGCCAAAATCAAGGGAGGATCCTCGAGGATCACTCTGGCCAAAGCGATACGCTCGTGCTTCCCCGCCTCGATAATTCATAGATGACCTCGGAGTGAGATAATCCAATCCCACCTTTTCTAAGACTTCTAAGCTTCTCGCTGCTTCTTCTCTTGTTTTGGGCCAATTTTGACCAATCAACTGGAAGTTCTAAATTGGCAGCTACGGTCTCATTTTCGCTAGACGACCAAAATTTTGAAAAGAGATAGCCTCATCTCATTTTGAAAAAGGATAAGATTTGATTTGCTTAAGCTTTCCTTGCCCCGGTAGCAGATGCTTCCTCAGTCATACAGGCGGTTCTAGTTTGGCTAGAATATTGAGTAGGTTGTTGTTTTGCCACAAACGCTTATTTCCGATTAGGGAAGGAGACCTTTCCTGCTGTCAAATTGCATATTGACATCCTGAAAGACAACGTTCTCCAAATGATTTGTGGTCGTGGTGTTCTATTTTGATCATATTAGGCCCTTTTCAGAATAATGGCAAGAAATGCCTCTTTCTTTATGCGAGTCGGTAAAGGAGAATCAGCCATGCATTGGTCGTGCAAATAAGAGCGCGACGAGAGTGATCCACCAGTCCCTGTGTGAGAAAGAAAATCAGTACACTACCTAATAGCAGCATGACACTCTGATATGAGCATGCTTTTGGTGTGAATTTTCTTCAAAAGTCCATACCCGCGATCTTCTTTGTGGAATATCGGCCTCTAAACTCTTCAAAATAGAGGAAATTACGTAGTATTAAAGAGTAGAATGTGGAGGTCGCTGTTCCGAAAAATACCTCCAGCAATGGAAGCTTATGAGGTTCTTAATTGGATGGATTGCATCATCTGCTGATAGACAGCTGCCGCATAGTCATATTGATCTCTACGTCTGCAAGACATCTCAGCTACTAGCTTCGCTCGAGCCCATCGAAAATACAGATAAGACTGAGTTGAGAGAAATAAGGATTGTCGCAGCCACCAAAGCTTTTGAGGGTCTCAATAACAACCAAAATCGGATCGTGTCACAGAATTGCTTGATAGTTCATAGCATTGTTACAAATAAAGCGTTTTTGGTTGTTAGGAAGATAGGTCACTTGTGCTTTCATGGGCAACTGGATCTCTTTCCTTGATCGTCCTCAGAGTCAGATAATCTCTCGTAACGCTCAACTCTTCTTCTTGACCCTCTCAATCCTTCAGGGAGCAAGAGTCTCAAATTCTCCAGCTGCAAGTGATCCAAGCGCCTCTTTTCCTCAGGGAGACTTGGAGATCCTTTTGTATATCAAGGTAATTTGGAGTGACATACAGAGTATTGGCAAGGATCGTAATCGTGATCGAAAGATTTCTACCTGTTCTGGGATCATTCATGAAGCCTGAAATCAGATACGAGCTGATGATAGACGAGACCACCTGATGCCAGACTCTGGACGAGTTTAGCACCATTTTGGTCTGTTCTCACCTGCGTCTCTTTGTTTGTATTCTGTGAAAAATCCTCCCGATTGACACCAATTTGAACCCAATTCTCTCTCTTTAGACCGAAAGCCACTTTCCCTCTTGGTAAGTCTGCCAGATAGAACCATGAGATACTGACTCGATGGATAGCAAGGCCAATGAGGAGCAACAGCGAGAAATTGACAGAGTAAGAGAAAACCAAAACCTTTTTACTGAAATTTTCCTTTTAAAAGGCTAACCAAAGTGCACCGTCTGGATGCTGAATGCAAATATAAAGGACAGGAGAGCAGATACGATGAGCAAGAGCGTATTATAAATGATACCACTTTGAAAAATAATGAAGGAATAGGCAAAGGGGTTAATTGTAAGCACAAATCAAAATGGATCCTAAGGCACTGGCTCCAACACATCCTAAAAAGCAGTTTCTCTCATGTCTTCCATGAGAGAACGTCCAAAGAGTGTACTGTCTCATCCCCTGCAATATAATCAACCCTGCACTCCTCAATTCAAGTGTGAATAATGGCCAATGCACTAAAGCCAAGAATAAAAATAACCAAGGCTAAGGATTGGGAACCGGAACCATGCCATAAAATTCTGCAAGAGATTAGGCTTATTCATGAAAGTCTTTGAGAAAAGCAAGTTCTGTGTAGTGATCCAACTTTTCGAGTGGTAACTTCCTGAGAGACATATAGTATTGGTAAGTAAGCTTTTTCTTAGAAGCGACTTTTTATCTGCTGATGCCCTTTGGAAGCTCTCCTCCGTAGATATCATGAGAACTTGACCTTGACCTTGCGAATCCGTTTGTTGAAACTGACGAGCTGATTGGCGACTCATTGCTTTCCCTCAAGCCACTGATCTGCTGGTTGAAAGCTCCCTCGGCAGGGTGACAAGGGTCCTTTCTCTCGTTTGAGAACTCGGCCAATACTGAGACTTCGAGGATGGAGCGTATTTGGCGTAAATAAAGGCAATCCAGAAGAAGAAAACAAGTGACAAAAAGATTAGAAAAGAAAATAAAGACCTCGTTTCATAAGATCACACTTTCTAAAGAGAGATACCAAGCAGCCAAATGACTTTCATCCATCTATAGTATACCATGAAGCAATATATTAGGAAACTATTTGCAGAGTAGTAAACTGAGTTCAAAAGAGATCCGCAAAGCGGAATCTCTCATGTTCTTTATCCCACTACTGCTTCAGCGATTTCTTCACGGCTACACAGCAAAGCAGCGTGTAATATCAATAGTCTCTCAGAGCTTTAAGGACATTCGTGTTCGTGGCTTCAGGCTTCACGAAGAACATCTTCTACCGCTGTAACATCTTTCGATACCAAAGAAGTCACCGTAAATCTTAATGTCTTGAATTTTTGATTCAATGACATTAGCGAAGACTTCAACCTTACCGCTAGGGAATTTTGTCCCACGACGGACGTTAAATTCAGGTGATTTACCGTAGTTCCAGTCCCAAGTTCCGAATCCTGGTATCCTTGACATGATTGGATTTCCGCCAATTCTTCTTCTTGAGACGTATTCAGTCATCTCTGGGTACTCTTTTTCATGTATTCCAACAGCAAATCGCGGAATTCTTCAACTGCATTTTTCTGGCACTTCATCGATAATATTGGTCACACGGGCACGGACGGATTTCACGCCTTTTGACTCAAATTTATCTTTTGAAACCTTGAGGGCGTTAGCAAGGACTGACAAATCAACGTCAAAGAGCAAGCAACCGTGGTGCATGATACATGGCCATTGATATGTTTCTGGGCATTTCCGCAGAATTCTGCCATCAATCTTCAAGGTCGTTACGGCCTGTAAACTCAGCTTAACACCGAGTTGAGCCAAGGTGTTGATAACGGGAGTTGAGGAAGTTTCTTGAAGTCAAAGGCCTTGTTTTCATCTTTCTTTTGAAATGATGGTGAAGTGAGGTTGCTCAAAACTGCTTTGCAAAACAGCCCACCACCACTGATACGGCGGACTACCTCAATGCCATTTTTCTCGAACATAATCATGTTGATTTTCTTCAATAGTATTCCGGTGACGACCAACAATGATAGATGGCTTTATTTATCCAAAGTAGGCATTTGATCCTCATCCAAAAGGTGTTTAAAGGCATTCTTCCGCGATATTAAAGGCAGTGTCGTTGAATGATTGATAATATATTTCATGATATCCCTTTTATACGATAGAGACTGCTGAAAACACTTTCCAGTCTAATCTATTCTTCAATTTATTTTTTCTTAGGTGAATGACGGCCATCTTGGCACATCTGCAAATGCTTCGTACATAACTTCAGAGTAGGTTGGATGTCCGTGGATGGTCTTCTGCATCAACAGTGATTTCCATTTCGATGATGTTGACGTTGTTGATCAATTCTGCAGCCGGAAGGACCAATGATAGTACACTGGCGATTTCTCCGTATTTATCGGCGATAACTTTATGAAACCTTGAGCAGCATCAGAAGCACCGCAAGCGACCGTTACGGTAAAGTTAAATTCATTGATGGCAACATCGTATTTTCCCTACGAGCTTGTTCTTCTGTGAGACTCATTGCTGCTACTCTCAGGAAGAGTGTAGATAGTCGAGGAGTCGAAATTCAACTTGGCAACAGCATGATTTCCTGTTTTAAGGGCATTTTCAGCTAAGCTACTTTCACCCGACATGCGGAAGGTTGCGTGAGCAACAACATCTCCAGTGCACGTCTGATGTCACCGTGCGTAGATACCTGGAACAGAAGTTTTCATGTATTCAAGTTGACCTCGATACGGCCACGATCCAATTCAAACCTCAACCTCGCAATACCTTCAAGGTCTGGCACACTTCGACCGATTGAAAGAAGGGCTTTGCTTTAGTGACATACGTCGTCTCCTTCAACCTTTGATACGCAGTGGAGTTTGCCATCTCCCTCGACGATTTCTTTGCAGTTTTAGTACAGTCAAGATGGTCATACCTTTGCGTTCCAAAAGATCAAGCGAAGGTTCTTAGACACCTCCGCATCCGGTAGCTGGCACTGATACGGCTCCCATCATTTCGATAACAGTCACTTTTGGAAACCAAATGTCATGAAGGTTCTGACTGAGTTCGATGCCGACAACGTCCACCACCGATGATTACTAGACTTTCTGGCACTTCTGTCCACTTTCAGCGAATGTCAGCGCTGGTCATGACAAGTGGAGACCTGTCCAGCAGGGACGTTGATCTTGCTGACTTTTGAACCACCAGCAAGGATGATTTTCTTGGTTTCAAGCACTCAGAACCACTTGGCCAAGACATTCTTAGTCTTTAGTGATGGTACCAACACCCTTTTATGAACAGTAACTCCAGTAGCTACGAAGAGAGACCCATGCAACACCACCTACCAAGGTATTAACAACCTTAGACTTGGTTTCAAGGAGTTTATCCATATCAACAGTGAAGTTAGGATTTTCGATCACGATACCACGGTTTGCAGCATGACCGATGTTTTCGATAATTTCAGCGTTGTGAAGGTAGGTCTTGGTTGGAATACATCCACGGTTCAAGCAGGTTCCACCGAGTTCAGATTTCTCAACAAGGGCAACCTTACCACCGAGTTGGGCAGCTTTAATGGCTGCAACATAACCAGCAGGACCACCGCAATCACAACGATATCAAAGGCATCATCGCTCTTACCATCGTCATTTGAAGGCACTAACTGCAGGTGCAGGACTAGCTTCTGGCGGCAGCTCCAGCTGCTGGGATGTTCTCCCTTCTTCACCAAGGTATCCAACTGACTCGTTGCAGGACAGTTTCACCATTTTGAGGATGGCAATCAAGTATCCGTCTTCTTCGGCTTCCAATTCCATGCTGACTTTGTCAGTCATGATTTCCAAAAGGATTTCTCCTTCTTTTACAAATTCTCCGACTTTCTTATTCCATTGGACGATTTGTCCTTCTGTCATATCCACGCCGGCTTTTGGCATAATTACTTCTAAGGCCATGTCTTCCTCCCTTTATCTAAAACTCTAAAATAATAATAGCTGACTTAAACCAACATTGAGATTGCTCAATCAAGGCTTTTCAAGTCCTTCATAAACTTAGCACCAGCCATACCATCTACGACACGGTGGTCAATGGTTAATCCTAGACTCATAATTGGTCGGATAACAATCTCACCATTGACGACAACAGGTTTTTCAACTGTTGAACTTACACCAAGGATAGCTGAGTTCGGTTGGTTAATGATAGGACCAAAGGACTGAACACCAAACATTCCCAAGTTACTGATTGTGAATGTTGAATTTTGCAATTCACTTGGAGACAATTTGCCATCCAAGGTACGTCCAATCACATCTTTAAATGCAACTACTAACTCCGAAAGACTTAATTTCTCAGCATTATAAACAACAGGTGTCATCAAGCCATTATCCATTCCCACAGCCATAGCAAGGTTGACATAGTTGTGAGTGATAATGGTCTTGCCGTCTTCGGTCAATGAAGCGTTGATGTATGGGTGCTTCATCAGTGTCTTAACAACAGCGAGAGAAAGCAAGTCAGTAACCGTAATTTTCTTACCAGTTGCTTCCATGATTGGATCAAGAACCTTCTTACGAAGCGCCAGCATTTCTGACATATCCACATCGTAGTTGAGCGTGAAGGTCGTGCAGTTAAGTAGGATTCAACCATACGTTGGGCGATAACCTTACGCATTGGCGTCATCGGGATACGCTCAATCTCACCATAAGGAGTGATATTGTCTGGAACTTCTTCCACTTTTTCGATCTGAGCAGGAGACTTGATGGTATCATTTTCGATATTTTCAGGAAGCAAGGCCAAAACGTCCTTCTTCATAATCTTACCACGATGACCTGTTCCTTGGATTTCCTGCCAAGCAATGTTATGTTCGAGGGCAATTCGTTTTGCAAGTGGCGAAATGCGAACCACATTTGTGTCTTTATAAGTTTCCACGTCTCTTGTGGGACACGACCGTTTGCACCTGAGCCAGAAACGTCGTAGAGGTTGATCCCCTAGATCATCCGCTAACTTTCTAGCTGCAGGAGTCGCTCTTAGCTTGTCATCAGCCATGACCTCTCCAATTCTATTTATGATGCAAAGGGCGTTTAAAAGCGATCGAAAAATAGGAAATCAACGCAGACTTCGATGAAGTCAAGGAGATTTATCTTTTTTCCGAGCTTTTAGCCCGTGTTCTAATCTAAGATATTAAGGACGAAGAGGGCAATGAAAAAATAGGAGATTGACCATGTGTTCGATGAACACAAGGAAATCTATCTTTTCGCAGACCTCCGTCCGAGTCAATTACATGATACAAAGGGCATTAAAAGCGATTGAAAAATAGGAAATCGAAACTGGCTTCGATGAAACCAAGGTAAATTATCTTTTTCTGAGCTCTTGGCCCACACTAAATATAAACATTAAAAGTACTTATTAGACCCTCATACAAGATTAGATTACATAAAATAATCTATGTTATCTCAATCCATGAGAAAGCCTTTCTTTATTATACCTTATTCTTTTGATGATATGTCTTCCGAATAGCGTCTTTGATGCTTTCAACAGTCGGAATCATTGCATTTTTCCAAGTTTTGTGCATATGGCATTGGTACATCTTCTCCAGCACAACGGCGGATTGGTGCATCTAGATAATCAAAAGCTTCAGACTCAGGAAATAATCGCTGAAATTTCACCAATGAAAACCCTGCTAGTTTTTGTGGGCATCGTTGACGAGAACAACCTTACCAGTCTTTTTAACAGAGTTGATGATAATTTTCTTTATCAAGTGGCACCAATGTACGTGGGTCATCTGACTTATACAGAGATACCTTCTTCTGCCAATTCTTCAGCCGCCTGCATGACACGGCGCAGCATTTTCCGTAGGTAACAACTGTTACATCTGTACCTTCTTTTTGATTTCGCCAACGCCAAGCGGAATCGTGTAGTCTGGATCAACCGGCACTTCCCCTTTTTGGTTAAATTCTGACTTGTACTCAAGAATGATGACTGGGTTGTTATCACGGATAGAAGACTTGAGCAATCCTTTCATATCCGCAGGTGTACCTGGTGCTACAACCTTAAGTCCAGGGATATGCGTAAACCAAGACTCTAGAGATTGCGAGTGCTGAGCTGCAGAACCTACTCCATTACCAGCCGCAGCGAATGGTCATCGGAACTTGCCCTTTACCACCAAACATATAACGCGTTTTAGCCGCTTGGCTGGCGATATTATCCATAGCAATTACAGCGAAGTCCATGAAGGTCATATCAACAATCGGGCGAAAGTCCTGTCATGGCTGCTCCTGCTGCTGCTCCAGAAATCGTTGCTTCTGAATCGGACAGTCGCGTACACGCTCAGGTCCAAATTCTTCAGCATACCAACAGATGTTCCGAAATCTCCACCGAAAACTCCGACATCCTCTCCCATCAAGAGTACATTTTTCATCGCGACGCATTTCCTCAGACATAGCGAGGGATAATGGTGTCACGAAATGACATTGTTTTTAGTTTCCATTTCTTTTTCTCCTCTCTTTAGTCTGCGTAAATATCTTCGAAAAGCAGATTCAAGCGGTGGAATGGGCTTTCTTCTGCAAACTTGACAGATGCTTCTACCGCTTCTTTGACACTAGCTTGAATAGCTTCTAGCTCCTCCTCGCTTGCAATGTCATTTTCTAGCAAGTAGTTGCGAGATTTTCAATGGGATCTTTTTCTTCCATTCGTCTACTTCTTCACGAGTACGGTATTTACCCGGATCAGAAGATGAATGTCCTAACCAACGATAGGTTTACACTTCGATCAAGACTGGTCCTTTACCACTACGAACGTGCTCAACAGCCTTTTGGAAGCCTTCATAGACATCCAGAACATTATTTCCATCTTCGATGAACATGCCTGGGATTCCATATGCAGCGCTACGTTGATGGATATGTTCTACATTGGTCATTTTCTTGATATCCGCAGAGATTCCATAACCATTGTTAATGCAGTAGAAAATAACTGGGAGATTCCAGATAGAAGCCATGTTAACTGCTTCGTGGAAAACACCTTCGTTGGTCGCATCGTCACCAAAGAAGCAGACAACAATCTTGCCTGTCTTCTGCATTTGCTGAGTAAGAGCCGCACCGACAGCAATCCCCATACCGCCACCTACGATACCATTGGCACCAAGGTTTCCAGCGTCCAGATCGGCAATATGCATAGAGCCGCCTTTCCCTTTACAAGTACCATTGTACTTACCAAGGATCTCGGCCATCATACCATTTAGGTCAATGCCCTTGGCAATGGCTTGACCATGTCCACGGTGATTAGAAGTGATTAAATCATCCGGATTCAAAGCTAACATTGCACCAACGTTGGCCGCTTCCTCACCCACTGAAAAGTGAGTCACTGCCTGGAACTTTCCCTACAAGTTGTGCAATTTTTAAGTCCATGCGACGGATTTCTTCCATCTTACGAAACATCTCTAGTAAGAGAGATTTATCTAAGGTTGCCATTTCTTTGCCTTTCTAAAACCCCATTCAATCGTATGTACAGGCAGCTGCAACTATTTAAGTTGTACTAGGATATTATGAATATCCCAAGCGTTCTAACTGTCCTATCATTCCGAATGATGCAGGGTATAAGCATTATTTATTTCTCTTCTATTCTAGCGAATATTGAAAGCACTGTCAAAGTTTTTGCTCAAATTTTTCATCAAAAGAAAAATCAGCATATCCCATGGATACGCTGATTGACAAAAACAAAAACAAATATTTCACAAACTCTTATGTTTAGATGAATGGTTCAATAGATTCAAAAACTAGATTCTCATTCTATTTCACGCAACATTATTATATATGCTGAGTGGAGGTTAACTGCTGTGAGGAAACTATTTACTATAAAAGATCATTCTGCTTTCTTTCCAAAGTCAGTGATCATCTCTTCCATCTGCTCTCGACTTGGAGTGGTCAGCATGTAAAGGTAGTCACCTTGCAACTCTGCGAGGCCGCTGGCATATCTTTTTGACTTTTAAAGTTATCCATGATATTTCTCTAACAACCCGCCTCTGAATGAGGTATAATGTGAGCTTGCGCGACGAGATGTTGCCAAGCAGAATAACTGGCTCCATGTCTGATTCGGGGAAAGACTCACCCACCACAATATTCGCGTATCCACGATAGAGATCAATCGAATGAGCATAGTTATAAACATCGATGGTAAAGCCACCTGCTGGACGATTATTGTATTCGATAGCTATATAATCATCGTCTTTGCGGAAAAATTCGATATGGAAAAAGCGCTCTTTCGCTGCAAATGCTTGGACGATGGCTTCTCCATACACGAAGTTTTGGATCCATCTCCTTGAGGACATAGTAAGAATTATCCATTTTATAAAGCATGAGGTCTAGCGGTGTAAAGCGTAGTCAAAAAGTCGTTGAAAAGACAATGTTTCCTTAGAATCAATCAGGCCACTCAAATGCTGCAGATCTCACTAGAAGTCACAAATTTTTCAAAGAAATAGACGGTTTCCTGATCCCACTCAGCCTTGAAATGCTCGACATCTGCAGCTGTTTCAATTTTAAACGTGGCTGCAGCCCTACCCCTGTTGTCTGGTTTAGCAATCAAAGGCAGACCGATTTTTTTGACAGCTTGATCCACATCCGATAGTTTTCTGACAACCTGACCTGGAACGACTGGCACACCAGCTTTCTGGAAGAGTTTCTTCATTTCAGACTTGAATTTAGTCTTTCAAGTCATTTGGCTTAGCTCCAAAAACGTTAAATTGTTCCCGCAACTGGGCATCTTGCTCCAGCCAGTATTCATTAGTGTGACTCAATGCGGTCAATCGGTCCCATGTTTGTAGAAAAGGAAGGCTACCGCACGTTTCACTTCGTCCAGATTTTCCAAATTGTCAACACGGAAATACTCGGTCAAGGCGTTCTGGAGACCTGGGCCTAACTGCTCATAGGGTTCCTGTCCGATACCAAGCACTGTAATGCCCTTGATTAGCCAGCTCAATCGTAAACTGCTGGAAATTTTCTGGATAATAAGGTGAAATAACAATATAATTCATAGTAAGACTTCCTTTCTACTTCACATTTTAGAGATTTAACTGGCTCACAGAAATAAGGCATCTGCTTGCGCCACCAAATCCAATCATGGGACACATCATGGCCCCATTCAGCAAAACCAAGCTGGAATATTTTTGTGCTCGCAGGCTTCTTTCAGTGTGTAGAACGAAGGCAGGCCATCCTGCTCCAGTCGCCCAAACCAGTACAAACGATAATATCAGCCCTGTCGATAGCGGTCAATAAACCAACCATCATTTTGATTCCATATATAGTCAGCTGGTGAGTTTTTGATAAATGGCTCTTTTCGTCGTTCAAATTGTCACCGATCAGAAGAAACGTGCGTCATAGACACCACTGAGGGCGATTACTTTATTGAAAACATCTGGATGCTGGAGGAAGAAATTGACGCGCATGATAAGCACCCATGGAGCAACCTGCTCGTCATCATTGGGTCAAACCAGCCTGTCTTGTGTTTGATAAAGGGAATCGCCTCTTCAATGACATAACGCCTCATAAGCACGGTGCATCTCAGCACGGTCATCGGGGGATGTTTCCAGTCCGCCAGCCAGCTTTCGCTATCTACGCTGCTCAAGGTAGAAAAAGTGCACCTTCCTGTCTCGATGAACCAAGAGCAGGCTTCAATCATGCTGAAGTCAGCATATTCATTGTGAGAACCGCCTGACTGAAGCAAAAGACTACCACTGGAATGCCAGCATGACCGTAACGGTTGACATACATTTCACGGTTCAAATGACTGCTCCAATGACTTAAAAATTCTACATGCATCTCCTTTTGCTTTTTCCTACCATTTTTCACTGATACGCGGAAACAGTCGGGCAGATTTTCCGCCCAGTCCACTTCATTGTGAATCGCTCCTGACTGGATTTTGATGTGGAGATTGTCCAGCTCCACACCAGCAGCAATTAGCTGCCGGTAATAACTGAGCGATGAATCAATGTAGGCTTGTTTAATATTGCCTGCCATGAGGGTCTTGTCAGTATCATCTGCTTCCTCTGTTCCAACATAGATGAAAAACTCGCGGTCAGAATGCAACTTCTGGCGTTCTACATAGCGCAGTCAAAGGCTTCCTGATGGAGCCAGTTGGCTGATGAAAAACGCCCAGACAGCCGACCTGATCCTGATATTCAATCCCGATAAACTGGGTAATATTACCACCCAATGAAGAACCAATCAGCAGCTGTATGTTGGCGGTCAGGCTTAGTCCGATAGTTTTCGTCAATAAAAGGTTTGACGACATCCATGACGAACTCAGCGTACTCTGTGCCTTTACCACCAAATTGCATGCCCGGAATATTGATTCTTGAACCTCAGCTGAATATTCATTCATCCGACGCGGCCCATCATTGTCAATGCGCTACGACTATCATTTTTCAATATCGGGATTGCGCTTAATTGTCGGAATCACTTTCCAAGAATGCCCACTGAAAGACTCCTTGCTATAGAGGACATTTTGTCCATCGTGAAAATAAACGACAGGATAGGTCTTTTTAGTATCTTGTTCATAATTTTTAGGAAGCAGCACTCGCATCGCGCCGCTTTTTGTTTGGTGTAAGGAACCACCAACTCATGAGTTTTCATATCAAGATAGAAATAGGATTTATTCATTTTCAGAAAACTTTCTATTTTCAAAATTTTTATTTATTATAACACAAATTAAGCAAAAAGTTAGGAAATTCTAACTTTTTTTAATGATTTTTATTAGATAATGATAGAAAAATGATAGAAAGTAGATTATTTATCCAGATAAGCCTGTAAAATCCTGCAAGGCACGCTCAGCAATCTTCTCATAGCGCTCTTTCATATCTCGAATCCGAGGGCCTTCTAGCTCCTTGATGATCCCAAAATTAACGTTCATTGGCTGGAAGTGCTTGCTGTCAGCATGGGTAACATAATGTGCAGGCTACCAATGGCTGTCGTTTCTGGAAAGACAGAGCTTCTTTCGCCCTTAAAGAGTCGAGCAGCATTGATACCAGCAACTAGACCAGAAGCCGCTGACTCGACATAGCCTTCAACTCCAGTCATTTGACCAGCAAAGAAAAGATTTGGGCTGTTTCTTAGAGCGGATAAGTCTGCTCAAGCAGATTTGGAGAGTCCATAAGGAATTACGGTGCATGACATCCATAGCGGACAAATTCTGCATTTTTCAAGACCTGGAATCATCTGGAAGACACGCTTTTGCTCGCCCCACTTTGAGATGATGTCTGGAAGCCGACGATATTGTGAAAGGCTGCCCGCTGCATTGTCCTGGCGAAGCTGCACCACAGCGTAAGGGGTTTTAAAGTCACCGTCGCGAGGTCCCTTGGTAGTCATCTGGATATTCTAGACCAACTGGCTTTCATCAGGGCCATAAAGCATAGTTTTTAATGCCACGTTTAGCTATAACCTCAATAGGCATACACCCTTCAAAAGTACTTTTTCTTTTCAAAAAGAGTGAGCGGTGCTTCTTCCGCATTGACCAAGCTTCATGGAAATCCATAAATTCTTGCTTGGTCATTGAGCGTTGAGATAGGCTGCTTCTGCCCTTGTCATAGCGAGATTTGAGATAGACCTTGGTCATATCGATGGTATTGACATCGATAATGGGCGCTGCTGCATCGTAGAAATAAAAACCATCGCCTCCATTGAGCGCATGGATTTTTCTCTAGCCAAAGAGCATCGCTGGTCAACGGTCCTGTTGCAATGACTGTGATGGCATCTGTCTGGTAATTTCAGTGATTTCGTCACGAGCTAACTTCAATCAATGGATGATTGGTCACTTGCTCCGTTACCAGTTTGCGAAAAGCCTTCTCTATCAACTGCTAGAGCACCACCAGCTGGCACTCGAGTCGCTTCTGCGGCTTTTCAAAATGACCGAGTACCAGATCGACGCATTTCTTCCTTTGAGGAGACCTGACAGCATTTGTCAAGGAATCTCCTCGCAGATGAGTTAGAGCAGACCAACTCTGCAAAAGTCCGTCAGTCTTTGTGTTGTGCGTTGACTTGACACCACGCATTTCATAGAGTTTGACTGGGAATTCCACGCTGGCGATCTGGTAAGCTGCTTCACTGCCAGCCAGACCAGCACCGATAACATTGATATAGGATTGATGACACGATACTCATACCTCTTTGGATATATTTCAAAAATCACTGACTGTTTGACACCCTAAAATCTTTCTAAATTATTACTTGATCCAAAAGATAGTAAAAAGACAGACAGGAGGATTCCTGAATGTCTTTCCAAAAATTATTCTTTATCAAAACTGAATGTCTTCCAAAGCATACAGATTTGCTTTTCCATCTTTTCGTAAGTTATGCAAAAGCCTACTTCTAGTATTTCTAGGTAGTTTATCGATTTGAAGTATTTGAGCAAGTAAAGTATTCAAAAATCAGAATCAGTCCAATTGTCAATATCTTCATTAGTTACTTGTAGGTTTTGTTTTCGTACCTGATCTATATCGATTTGTATTCTAATGCTAAAAGTCGAACGATTATTAGCGACTCTTTTTAAGAGAGTATCGCGATTGCGAACAAGAGTCTCTTCATTGAGATTGTTGACTCTACTTGGGCCTAGGGTCCTTGATTAACGGAGTTAGTTCTTTGACATCCCTCTTCAAAATCGCTTCCCTTTTCTCTTGCTCTTCAAGATGAGTTCTCGGATTACCGCTATATTCTTTTTGGGGCACCAATGAATAACTCGAGTCAAATTTGTCCAATTCGATTGAGTTTTTAATATAAAGCTGCTTAATCATGATCATCGTTTAAATATGTTGAAGTCAAATCTATCATTTTGAAGTATCCTATTGTAGCTTCCTCAAGTCTATCGTAATTATCATCTTCAGAAACATACTCCATTTCTAAACGGTAAACTGTTTTTGGAAAAATCCAAAGAAATTCTTTCTTTTCAACTTCTTTAAGCCTCGGATTGTATTTAAGGACTGAGTGCTTTCTCAACATAATCTTTTTCAAAATCCACATAAACATCAACAAATTGCTTATGTTCCTTTTAATGTAAAATTGAGATCCCATGATAACCAAAAGGTATCAGCTGTCGAGTATCCTTCTGCTTCTAACCCTGCGGCTTCTACTACGGAACGAATGATTTGATATAGCTGTTTTAGCTAAATCACGATCGACTCTGTTGTTACATGCAGACAACATAAATAATGTGAGAATAGAAAACAGCACACTAATTATTTTCTTAATCACTTTGCTTTTAACATCTCCTCTAAATAAGTAATCTTAGCAAAATCTTTACGATTGTTATTATCAATTCGATAAGAATCTTGGGAAGAGGCACGGTAGATTGCTAAAAATTGCTCTGCAGTCGGCAGTAAAACTCAATACCATCAACTTCTTTTCGGAGTTAGTTCAGCTATTGGCACACCTGAAAATGCCTCCAAGGTTTCCATGACCCCGAATTCAATTGATAAGCCTTCTTTTTGGAATTCATGCTCGTGCAGGTCGACTAAACGATAGCCCAAGCGCTCCATCATGGGCCCAATCTTGTCCATATCGTAAATACGCTCTTCATCAGGTGCTTCAGCCACGCTCATCACCGTGAACGTGAATGTCGATATCGCGCGCTTGCCAGTCCTTTCCAGTAACCTGTTCCAGACCTAGAGAACCCATTAGAAGTGGAATAATTCCCATCTTATTCAGTTGAGACGCGATTTTAAGAAACTCTGTAAATTTATCTGTCATAAAGGTACCTAACTTTTATAAAAAATTTACTGAACTAACTATTTCACTTTTTCTTCTTGATAGTATCCATTACTGCAGACCACTTGCTTGCCACCGCCGCGTACTTTCTTTTCAATCAGATAATGGTCACATTTTGGACAGTTCCGACCGACTGGCTTGTCCCAAGATGTAAAATCACAGTCAGGATAACGATCACAGCCATAGAAAATGCGATTTCGCTTGGTCTTACGCTCGATAACTTGACCTTTCTGGCACTGTGGACAGGTCACGCCGATTTCCTTGACGATAGCCTGAGTATGATGACAGTCTGGGAAATTGCTGCAGGCATAGAACTTGCCAAATCGACCCAACTTGATGACCATTGGACTGCCACAGACCTCACAATCAAAACCAGCCGGTTCATCCTGATTTGGATTTTTCCATTTCAGACTCAGCTTTAGCCACTTCCTTTTCAAAAAGGTTTGTAAAACTCGTCAATGATCTTCTGCCACTGCTCTTTGCCAACTTCTACATCATCCAGTTTTGCTTCCATTTTCGGCTGTAAATTTCACATTCACGATGTCTGGGAAGAATTCGACAATCAGCGCATTGACAATCTCACCCAATTCTGTCGGCTCAAAGCGCTTGGAAACCAATTTGACATAATAACGTTTCTGAATGGTCTCAATGGTCGGTGCATGGGTAGATGGACGACCAACGCCATTTCTTCCAAAGTCTTGATGAGCGTTGCTTCGAGAATAGCGAGCAGGTGGTTGCGTAAAGTGCTGTTCTGGATTGGTATTGACACGCTTGAGCGGTATCACCCTTTTCCATATCTGGCAGCATTTTATTCTTGTCAGAGTCATTATAGATAGCCAGATATCCATCAAACTTGACCTGACTACCATTAGCTGCAAATTGGACACCGTTTTGCTCTAATTTGACATTCATAGTATCAAAGATCGCTGCTGTCATTTGGCGCTGGCTACAAAACGGTTCCAAATCAGCGTATAAAAGCTTAAAGCTGATCCTTATCCAGATATTTTTGCAATGCTTTCTGGTGTATTGAAGACACTGGAAGCGCGAGATGGCCTCGTGAGCATCTTGAGCTCCTGAGGCATTTTTACCTTACTGCCATGTTTAGAATATTTAGCACCAAATTTATCCGTAATAAAGCTAGCTGCTTCATTCTGCGCTACTGGGCTGATCCGAGTCGAGTCGGTACGCATATACGTAATCAAACCTTGCACGCCAGAGCCGATGTTAATACCTTCATAAAGCTGCTGAGCTACCATCATAGTCTTACGAGTCCGGAAATTAATCTTGTTAGCGGCATCCTGCTGCATCGAGGAAGTCGTGTAGGGCAGCGGGCATTGCGTCGACGCTCTTTCTTTTTCAACGCTGCCGACTGTAAATTCATCTCTTTTTTGAGATGAGATGAGGGCTTCCTTGACATCGTCGTTATTGGTCAGCTTCATCTTCTTACCATTCATCACCATAAAAGCTAGCTTGGAATTGACGGTCCCTTTCTTGAAGGTTCCGTCAATTGTCCAATATTCTTCTGGTTTGAAGACATTAATTTTTCATTTTTCCCGATCGATAATCAGCTTGAGGGGCGACAGACTGCACCCGACCAGCTGACAGGCGCCTGACTTTCTTCCAAAGAATAGGAGAAATGGAATAGCCAACCAAGCGGTCCAAAACCCGACGAGCCTGCTGGGCATTGACCAAATCCATATCAATCTGACGTGGCTCTTTAAAAGCATTCTTTACCGCATCTTTTGGTAATTTCGTTGAAGACGACACGGTTTTCTCTTTTTCATCTAGATTGAGAATGTGAGCCAAATGCCAAAGAAATAGCTTCTCCTTCGCGGTCCGGGTCACTCGCCAGAAAGACTTGCTTGGCTTTCTTAGCTTCTTTCAAGTCGAGTAATCAAAGGCCCCTTACCACGAATATTAATGTATTTGTGGCTCATAGTTATTCTCAAAATCAATGGACATGAGTGGACTTTTTCAGGTCACGAATATGCCCGACACTGGCCAGAACCTTGTAGTTTCGTCCCAGATATTTTTCTATTGTTTTTGCCTTAGCAGGCGACTCTACGATGACAAGATTTTTCTTGGTCGTAGACTTTTTCTTTGTTTTTGTTACCAAATTAGACACCTTCTATAAGAAATAAATCTCATAGAGTGTAAACTATTTTTGATAGATGTCAACTCACAACATTCTCTATAGGAAAACTTGTTTTTGAGTGGAACTCAGAAAGGACATCAGGGCCCGATGCTGATGCACTTTTGTGCCCTCTTGAATCAAAATGATGGCAACCGTCAGATTTTTCCATCCAAAATAGACCCTGGAATGGCAGAGACATCCCGCCCTCTTCCATCCGCTCACAGTAATCAGACTACCTGAGCGCATCTTGGCTTCCGCCACAATGACGCCTCGACAGAGACCAGCGATGATACGATTCCGCTCTGGGAAAGTGAAATTTCAAGGGTTGCTCACCCGGCCCATACTCCGTCAGCAATAAAATGATTTTTGCCAATATAAGCCTATAGTTTTTGATTGGCCTTGGGATAGAAGACATCTAGCCCCGTCCCAATGACAGCAATGGTTGGCCACCATTTTGTAGGGCAGCCATATGAGCTACGGTATCAATCCCACGAGCCAGCCCGCTGACGATAACCAGCTCATTATTCAACTCCTTAATGATTTTCTGCACAGCAGCATTTCCTCTTACTGCTGTCTCGACTACCGACAATGGCTATCTTGGGCATTTCTAGCAAATTTATATTTCCTTGATAAAATAGCAAAGTCAGTTGCATCGTAAATCTCACATAAATCCCAAGGATACACATCATCCAAGATTGAAAAGGACGGAAAACGTTCAAACTCTTCTTTCAAAGTTGATAAATCAAGTCGCTTGTACTTTTCCATAAAGAGTGCGGGATTGCGGCACTCAGAGACGACTGCCTTATCTCGCAAAGATAGCTCTCCCTCTTTATTTTTCTGCATATCTCAAAATATTTAAGACCTGTTGATTGGTCAAGCCAGCTTTTTTCATTTTATAAATTTCAAAATTATTCATTTTTATCACCTCACTTTCTTATTCGTAAAAAAGTTCAAAAAAAGAGGCCGGGACAAAAGTCCTAGCCTCTCAATTGTCTTTGGATTGTCGAGCAAGACGCAGTGGTTGAGTGGGCTCTACTAGGCTGATTTCATCAGCTTTTACAACCCTACTCAACCTGTGCGGAGGTAGGGACGACGAAATCGAATTCTAACAATTACCGATTTCGTCCCATCTCTGTTTCTTATTCGATTAATTATTGAGAAAAATTGTTGAGTTCTCCTATTCTTTATGAACAGGGAATTTCCTTAATAATCTTAGCAGGGATTGCCGGCTAAGACTAGGATTATCGCCGAATGATTTGTCACCACTGCACCTGCTCCAAACTACGACATTATCTTCCAGCGTCACGCCTGGTAGAATGCTTACACCACCGCCAGCCCAGGAGTGTCACCAATCTTAATAGACGCCCCGTATTCAATACCGGAATTTCTTTCCACTGGATCAAGCGGATGCAGCGGTGTCGAAACTGGCAATTAGGACCTAGTAGCATTGTTCCGATGCGAATCGGGCAAACGTCCAGCATAGTCAGGTTCCAGTTAGAACAAAAATTTTTCTCCTAAATGAATGTTAATTCCGTAGTCGCAAAACCAAATCTGGCTTCATAGTAAGATTATTTCCCGTACTGCCAAACCATTCCTTGATAATGGCCATACGCTTGTCACTGTCTTGCTCATGGTTGAAACGATATTGAAATTCTTTGGAGCAGGGCTCTAATTTTTCTTACAATCTTCATCTTGTGGTCAGTAAATCTCTCCAGCAATCATCGTATTCGCTTCGCATGCCATCCTCCTTTTCATGCTTATTCACATTGATTTTACGGGTTCAAATGTTTTGCGATGAATAGGAGTTATGCCGTTTCGTTCCAATCCCTGTAAAATGGCTCTTAGTGCCATAACCAGCATTCTGAGCAAAGTCATAGCCTGGATAAATCTGGTCAAATCCGCCATCATCTTGTCCCTCGTCACCTTGACTACGATAGAAGCCGCAGCGATGGACAAGGAATTGCATCGCCCTTAATAATGGACTGCTGAGGCAAGGGTAAGTCTAACTTCATCGCATCAATCAAGAGGCAATCCGGCTTTTATCTTGAGCTGACCTACCGCTTCCTGTCATAGCTAGCTTGGTCGCTTCATAGATATTGACTCGATCAATCGTTTTGATTGTCCATAATGCCCAAGCCAACGGCTAAAGCCTGATCTAGCACTGCTTGATAAATTTCCTCATGTTTTTCTTGGGAATCTTTTTACTGTCATTCAGACCTTTTTATTTTTGCAGTTAGGAGGCAGAATGACTGCTGCTGCGACTACTGGACCAGCTAAGGGACCTCGTCCGACTTCATCAATGCCAGCAATCGCCTGAAATCCCTTGACTATAGAGTTCTTTTTCATAGCGCAGCATGTACTCTAGGCGTAAGTCTTCATCTAGCTCTGCTTGGATTTCTTTTTGGCGCTTGAGTAAGAGCTTTTTGAACACTGCTTCGCTCATCCTGCTTTAAAGTCTTAAAAAGCGGATCCTGCAAATCAGAAACTTGAGCCAGTTGCTCTTGGTTTCCTTAATCGTGACATCCAATTCCTCCAATGTATCCAGTGTATAGCGACCTAAGCGCCCATCACGCACTTCCTTGACAAAGAGACTGTAAAAACGATCGTAGTCCTCTCGAAGCCCAGTTTTTGGTCATATCCATAATCATATCTGGCGCTTCAGCTCTAAATCCAGCTGCTTAAAGCGCTCCTGCAGTGCCTTGGGATAATGCTCTTTGAAATAATTGAGTCCGAAAATCGTGACCTCATCCATGGGTAGCAAATTATCCTTGATAGCGCCTGTCAAAGCGAGTTTCAAAGCCACCATTTCATCTTCAAATTTTGGCCAAAGAATCTCCCGGTGTGTCTAGAATTTCAAATCCTTATTGGACTTGAGCCACTGCTGACCTTTGGTGACCCCTGGTTTTATTGCCGACTATAGCAATTTTTCTTACCAGCTAGCCGGTTCATCAGCGTTGACTTTCCAGCATTGGGAATCCCGATAATCATGGTCCGCAAGGTTTCGATTTGAATTCCTCTTTCCCGCTGGCGAGCTAGCTTATCAGCCATTAATTTCTTAGCTGCTTCGGTCACTTTTTAACTGCAGATTGTTCCTTAGAGTTAATAGCCAACGTTTTGATTCCCTGACTTTTCAAAAATAGGCCTGCCATTCCTTGGTTAAGTTTGGATCCGCTAAGTCGGCCTTATTTAAAAATCAATAATTTGGAGCTTATCCCCAACAATTTTTGGTCAACATAGGATTTTGACTGGACAAGAGCAACCTTGCATCCACCAAAATCGTCACAAAATCTACAAATTTAATACTTTCTTGAACCTGTCTCCGAGCCTTGGACATGTGCCCAGGAAACCATTGAATCGTTGCCATTAAAAAACCTCTTTCTTACAATCTTCTAGTATCTCATTATACCAAAAATAGAGAATAAAATAGTAAAATCGCTCCCTCGAACTGATAGAAGCGATTCTCTATTCTTATAAAAATGACGGTTTACGATCCTGCTTATCTGTGAATGGAACTCGCGGTTCACGAATCCTAGTCACATAATCAACAAACTCCTCACCAGTCTGATCAAACTCCAGCAACTGCGAAAAATTGATCGTGGTAAAGAAAAACTTATAGTGGTTTTCAAAAAGCTTCTTTGAGCCATTTGTCTTTGGCAACGATTGAGACGCATCGGATAATCATCACCGCAGCAACCCACAGAGGTTTCCGATGAGCATGAGTCAGCACCAAATCAGCCATATGAATCATGGTTTCCTCGCCCTGTTTGAGTAAGATGATGCTGTGACCATTACTGTGACCGCCTGTATGAACCATTTGAATTTCTGGAATGACGTTCAGATATTTCAGTAAAAAGTTTCAACCTGATCTTGGATTGCTCCCAATTTTCTCCTTCAGATGAGTTCCCTTTGTCCGACTATTGGGATTTCGCATTTCGTACCATTCCATCTCATTTACAAAAATCTTTGCATTTGGGAATTTTGAAACAAGCTGATTGTTTTCATCTAGTCTAGTCAAACCGCCAGAGTGATCATGGTGCATGTGCGTCATTAAAATATGGAAATATCTTCTGCTTTAATCCCAGAGTGCCAAAGCTTTCTTCAACACGGCTCTCAGAAAAGAATACCGAGATTACGACGTTGTTTATCAGACAGCTTAGCCGTATCAAAACTGCATCTATTAAATAATTTTGCCCCTTGTATTGAATCAAAATCGGATCTGTCAATTCAGCCATCATATTTTCTTCAGTTGTTGGATAATAACGTGACCAAACAACCTTTGGTACCGGACCAAACAAGGTGCCTGCATCTGTGAGCTTATCCGCTCCACGCAACCAAGTCAGCTTCATTTCCCCAAACTGATACTCTTGTAATTTGAGTTCTGTCATCTTTTACTCCTTTAACCATCTCTCTGCAATTTCTTTTCTGATCGAATTCCCTGACCGTCCATAATTTTTCAATAATTTTTCAGCATCTTTAAAATAGCGTTTGATATTCACATGATCAAATTTTTGTAGAGGCCCGATCAGACGGAGAATTTCATCTGTAACCTCTAGCGCTACCTTAGTCATATATAGCTTTATCCGTGCAACAAACTTAGAATCTTCTTCTATTTGATTAGGATAGGAAGAGAAATAAGCATCTGCAGCACAAATTTTATTGTACAGATCTGCGAACTTGTACTGATGCAACTCAACATCCATCAGTCGCTTGCCGAATCCTCTTTTACACGTGCAAACTCAAGACCCTTATGAAAAGCACCTTCGGCAACTCCAAAGCAACCGCACTCAAGCCAAGTTGCATATTCTTTATGATATCATTAAATTGCTCATTTCCAGCCAAAACTCCGCCTAATAAGGCAGTTTCCGGAAGGTGTACATTATCTAAGGTAACAGAACTTAGTGAAGTCCTAGTAAACCTTGCTTTTTCTATCTGCTCACCAATGAGCACACCCGAAGCAGTCGTCTCCACAATGAAGAATCCGTAGGAATCAGGGCTTTCCAACCTCTATTACTTTGGCTAAGACCAAGAGAATGTCCGCAATGCTGCTATTTGACACTTTGGCTTTTTCTCCCGAAAGTTGCCACCCTGTCTCTGTCTTGATCGCATAGGTCTCCAAATCTGCCAAACTATTTAGATGCTTAGACTCAGAAAACCCAAGACCGGCTTTACAAGTTCCCTTTACCAACTTGTCCAGATAACGCTCTTTCTGTTGCCCCGTACCAAACTTCAAAATCGGATAAAACACCATAACAACCTTGGGTCAGCAATATAGTTGAAAGAGCTGGAAATTCATTCGAAATCATTCGAATAGAGCTGATAAAATCAGAAGCCAAAGCCTGATCGCCTTCTGACAAAATCGGTGAAAAAATATCCAAATCCGTCGTCATTACTTCCCAGATCTCCTGAGGAAATTCGACTGACTCATCATGATTTTTCATGTAGTCTCTAATAGCTGTATTTACATATGAACTCAATGCTGCTGTTTTGGTACTGGACTTCATCATCAATTCTCCCCCTATGGATGTGGCTCAGAAAGAGGCTGATAATAACCTTTTAAAAGCTCTTCATATACGTATGCTTCTACCTCATTGTAGCTTGCTTTATAAACTAGCAGAACCAAATATTGAAAGGCACCGGATCCTCAAAGCGCTACAACCTTGAATTTATTCTCTATCGACAAAAATACTCTAAAGGACGAGGTAAAAGTGCAATCATATCGTTTTGATAAGTTGACTCTATCAAGAAATCCCATGTCGATGATAAATAGGCAAAATTTGCTTTTATCTTTTTACTCTTTAATTTTTCAGTGATTAAATCGTAGGTTGTAAATGATTTATTAAAGGTCGCTAAACCGTACTGAGCTATATCTTTTCCACTCCAATAATTCTTTTGTCCGCCAAAGGATGATTCTTATCCATATAAGCCACGTATTCATCAACTTGAATGATATACTGTTCATATTTCTTTGGATCCAGATTAGTAGGTTCGATTAGTACTGCAAAATTCAGATCCCCTGCAACCAGCTTTTGACGTAATTCATTACTTCCATCCTCAGTAACCTGAATGTTGACTTGCGGATTGTCTTGTAAAAACTTTGGTAAAATACTAGAAAAATATACACGTAAAATCAATGACGGAATGCCCAAGTTAAAAGGTACCTTTTTGTTTAAGAGCTTCCATATGAATCATTGATTGCATCTCTTCATGCTCAGTTGACAATCTCTGTGGCAAAGCGGTAAATCTTACCACCAGCTTCCGTCAGGCTCTCTAATCTTCCATTTCTGCGATTGAAGAGCTGGACTCCTTCCGTTGATTCAAAATTTGCGACAAACTGACTCAAGGCTGACTGGCTGATATGAATTTTCTTAGCTGCGATAGAAAGATTGCATCCACATTCGACGATATTGATAAAGTAAGTCATTTGAATTATATCCACTTTTCGTCTCCCATCTTTCAAATTTCACGAGGTAATTTGCCATAAATAAAACAGCAACTGGCCCTCGAAACCATGATGACCAGTTGCTAGTATTCTGATTAAAAACTAATCATCACTCAAGTTGTCATAAACACATAGTAACACACTTTCAGAGAAAGAGGAGATTAATTGCTTACTAACCTTATTAGATTGACATCGTTTTCAAGTCTTCTGAAACAATTACTTCTCCTGCTGTCTTTTCAAGCACTTCCTCTAAGGTAACGCCGGGAGCAAGCTCTTTCAAGAGGAACTTACCATCTTGGAAACCAAAGACAGCCAACTCTGTAATGACTAAATCAAGAACTCCTTTGGCAGAAAGTGGTAAAGTACACTCTGGCAGAAGTTTAGATTGGCCGTCTGAAGTAGTATGCTGGATTGCACCGATAACGCGTTTCGCTCCAACCAACAAGTCCATCGCTCCACCCATTCCTGGTGCAAATTTACCTGGAATAATCCAGTTAGCGATACTACCATCTTGACTGACTTCCAAAGCTCCTAGCACGGTCGCATCAACGTGTCCACCACGGATGATCGCGAAGGAAGTCTGCAAGTCAAAAACAATGCTGCTCCAGGTAAGAGAGTAATTGGCGCTCCACCAGAGTTTGCTAGGTTTGGATTGTGAAGTATCTTTCGTTGGTGTTTCACCAAAGCGAAGCGCTCCATTTTCAGCCTGAAGAATAACATTTACCCCTCAGGAATATAGTCAGCAGATGCGTTTGGAATACCAAATCCTAGATTGACAACATCTCCATCTTTAAATTCTTGTGCAACACGTCTTGCAATAATTTCTTTTTGCTTTCATATTAGTTCACCCCCGCCAATTTTTTTAGTCTCTGTCCAAAGATCACCCCATCATTTTTATGGTGTTCTTCTGGAGTCAAGCTTTGGACGACATAGTCAACAAGGATGCCCGGAATATAAATATCATTCGGATGAATTTCGCCAGCTTCAACAATTTCATTCGCTTCAACGATAACAGTATCTGCTGCGAGAGCTAATTGCAAGGAAATGTTTTTCGTAGTGCCATCGATATACAAGTTGCCGTATTTGTCAGCTTTAGTCGCTTTGATTAAGGCAACATCAATTTTAAGTGGATCATAGACCAAGTATTCACGGCCATTACGCTCTACTTTTTCATAATCTTTTTCTAAGATTGTTCCGACTCCTGTCGGGGTCAAGACAGCTCCTAAGCCAGCTCCAGCTGCATGGAGACGCTCGACAACAGTCTCCATCGTGTAAATTCGACTTCCATCTTCTTTTCAAAATACTCACGTTGAGCTGCTGCAGATGTTCCCTACGTGGGCTGCAATATATTTTTCACTTGGTGATTTTCACAAAGTCGTCCAACCCCAACTTCTTTACCAGGATGAGATGTTACCACCGATACCAAAAGTCAAGTCTTGCTGGTTTTGTTTTTACTAATTCTTCAATCAATTCAAAAGGTTCACCGACTCCGAGGAATCCAGAAATTCCAACAATATCACCAGATTTGACTTTTAGAAATAGCTTCTGATAATGATACAACTGATTTCATGCTGATACCTCCTCTTTTACTTACGATTAAAAACAGCTTTTGCGTTTTTCAACAAAAAGCACGCATTCCTTCTAGTTTGTCTTCTGTAGAGAAGAGCAAGGCTTCTGCTTCTGTTTCCAAACGGATTGCATTTTTAAGAGGAAGTTCCGCACCAACTTGAATGACATGTTTTTGCTTTTTTTCAACAGCTAACGGTGCATTCTTCATGATGGCTGCGGCTAATTCTTCAGCTGAAGACAACAATTCTTCAGCAGGAACCAGTTTGTTAAGAATACCTAAGTCATGAAGCTTCTTGGCCTTTCACTGTACGAGCAGTGAAGATAAGTTCTTTGGCACGGCTAGTTCCAATCAAGCGAGACATCCGTTGAGTACCAGCAAATCCTGGAATAATACCCCAAGCCAACTTCTGGGAAGCCAACCACTGTTTTTCAAATCCAATACGGATATCTGTTGAAAGTGCTAGCTCCATACCACCACCGAGTGCATAACCATTGATCACTGCAATCGTTGGTTGGCGTAAATCTGAAAGGCGAGTAAATGTATCATTTGCAAAATGTCATGTATTCAAAAGGTCTGAATAGGTGACATCAAATCCATTTCCTTGATGTCTGCTCCGGCGACGAAGGCTTTTTCTCCTGCTCCAGTTACGATGACAACGCGAATTTCTTCGCTTTTCTCAACTTGATCAAGAACTTCATTCAAATCAGCCAAAACTTGAGAACTCAAGGCGTTCAAAGCTTCAGGACGGTTGATTGTGATATATCCAATCCCATTTTTAACTTCCTAATAAAACAGTTTTTACTCATTTTTATGCTCCTACTTATAAAATTGAATGACTAAGTATGGTGTCAACAAATACTTAAACCACAAATGTAAGAGCTTACATTCTTATGATATACCATTTCTCACACTTCGTCTACTTAATCATCATTTATACATCGATAAGCTAAACATAGTTTTGATATACAGATTAATTTTTCGAAAAATAAAACAAAGCCCTATCAAGGGTTGGTTGCAAAAACAACTCATCGATAGGACTTGTTTATATAGTAGAAGCAAAGTGGAAAACTTCAAAAATAGAACTAGATTCTAGCGTTCTACGATGACCGCTGTCCCCATTCCGCCACTCAATACATGGGGTAGCAAGGCCACGTTTAACATCACGTTTTGCATTTCATGCAAAAGTGTTACCAAAATACGGCAGCCTGAAGCACCTGTTGGGTGACCCAGAACAATCGCACCACCATTTACGTTGACTTTTTCAGGATCAAGATTCAATTCTTTACCAACGGCACATGCTTGCGCTGCAAATGCTTCATTGGATTCAACCAAATCTAAATCTTCCACTGTAAATCCGCCTTTTTCAAGGGCTTTGCGAGATGCGTAAATCGGGCCACAACCCATAATTTTTGGATCTAGTCCAGCGCTTGCGTAAGATTTGATCGTTGCCAAAACTGGAACGCCCAATTCTTTAGCCTTATCAGCACTCATAACAACTACTGCTGCCGCACCGTCGTTAATACCTGAGGCATTACCAGCAGTCACAGTACCATCTTTCTTGAACACTGGACGCAATTTTCCCAATCCTTCAAGAGAAGCATCTTTTCTTGGAAATTCATCTGTATCAAATACGATAGGATCGCCTTTACGTTTGCGGAATTTCAACAGGAACAATTTCTTCTTTTGAAGCGACCAGCTTCGATAGCTGCAACTGCCCGTTTTTGAGATTGCACAGCAAAGTTATCTTGGTCTTCACGTGTAATGCCATATTGTTCAGCAACGTTTTCAGCTGTAATTCCCATATGGAAGGATTCAAAGGCATCTGTCAAGCCATCGCGAAGCATAGTGTCTACCACTTGAGAGTCTCCCATACGAGCGCCCCAACGTTGGTTTTGAAGGACATAAGGAGCTTGACTCATGTTTTCAGCCCCACCGGCTACAACGATATCAGCATCTCCACACAATACAGCTTGAGCCGCCAATTGAACTGCTTTCAAACCAGAGCCACAAACTTTGTTGATAGTGAAAGCTGGAGAAGCTACTAGGACACCTGCGTTGACACTCATTTGACGAGCTACGTTTTGACCAAGACCTGCACCCAGAACATTCCCCATGATAACTTCATCAACTTGTTCTGGTTTCAAATTTGCTCGTTCAATAGCGCTTTAATAACCAAACTACCTAGATCAACAGCAGAAACATTTTTAAAGTTCCACCAAAAAGAACCTAAAGGTGTGCGGACTGCTGCTACAATAACTGCTTCTTTCATTTCTTGCTCCTTATATCTTAATATTTAAAAGATCCTTCTTTAGTCTTGCGACCAAGCTTACCAGCTTCAACCATCTTCTTCAGAAGTGGAGCAGGACGATACTTAGGATCTCCAAATCCATTGTTTAACACTCCCATGATAGCCAAGCAGACATCAAGACCGATCAAGTCAGCCAATGCCAATGGGCCAATTGGGTGATTAGCACCCTAGTTTCATTGCTTCGTCAATTTCTTCTGCTGAAGCAATTCCTTCTCCTAAGATGAAAATAGCTTCATTGATCATTGGAATCAAGACACGGTTCACAACAAAACCATAAGAATCTTTCACGTCTACAGCTGTTTTACCGATTTTTCAGTCAATTCACGGACAGCTTTCACAACTTCATCTGATGTTTGAAGCGCACGGATAACTTCCACCAATTTCATAACTGGTGCTGGGTTGAAGAAGTGCATACCAATAACGCGTTCTTGATGAACTGTCGCAGCTGCAATATCAGTAATAGATAGGATGAAGTGTTTGAAGCCAAAATAGTTTGAGGTCAGTCCAACTCATCCAACTGTTTAAAAATGCTCCAATTTGATGTCGCGATTTTTCAGTAGCCGCTTCAATAACCAATTGAACATGTTTAGCACATCTTCATAAGATGTAGAAGGAATCAGATTTGCCAAAATGCTGTTTTATCTTCTTCTGACAAACGACCTTTTCAACAGAACGAGACAATTGGCTTAGTAATACTATCTAGCCCTCTTTGAACAAATTCTTCCTTGATATCATTGAGATAAACTGTGAAACCTGATTGAGCAAAGACTTGTGCAATACACTTCCCATTTGACCTGATCCGATGATCATCACTTTTTGAAATACTCATTTTCTCCTATTTACTATCAAATACAAACTTCAAAAAGAAGAATCAGAACGATTACTAGCAAATGCTGAGCAATCGTTCCATTCATTATGTACAAATGCTCAATACCAGTAATTTCACGGCCTACGATCAAAGCATTCTTCATAGAGAACCTTCATAGGTGTGAGATTGCTTCCGCATCTGCAAAGAAGCAGCTACATCAGTTTCAAGTGATCCGTTACCACCACATGTTTCACGAGCAAGTCAACTGTTTTGCACATATTACCAATGAGTTGTGCATTTTATGTAGTGCAGAGTTCAGCATCAATTCGTTACCTGCTTCTTGCATTTCTGCAATACGAGCTGAATATGAAAAGTACTGCCACTGCGTTAGAACTGCATTCTGTGATTTTTCTTGTACGATTTGAATGCAGCAATTGGACGTTTTAGTTGTTGACGATCTTTAGCATACTTAAGAGCTGCAGCTGATGAACCACAAGTGATAGCAGTTGCAATGTGAGCAACATCAGCACGAGTAAATGTCAAGATACGAGCTACATCTCCAAATCCGTTGATATTTACCAAACGGTCTGAATCTGGAACCTCAACGTTCTTCATAGTAATGTGGCCATTACGTACGCAACGAAGAGACGGTTTTGTGAGGGATTGGCTCTGCATGGTATCCATGGAGCCCTTTACGAACGATGAAACATTTCACTTTTTCCATCTTCAACATCGCGAGCGAATACTGGAACAACATCAGCTGTATCTGATCCACCGATCCAACGTTTTTCTCCGTTCAAGATCCATTTATCGCCAACACGCTCAGCTGTTGTTGCAAGACCTCCAGCAATGTCAGAACCTGACAACGGCTCAGTCAATGCGAAACATCGCTTGCCAGTCAAATGCAGCTAATTTAGGAAGGAACTCTTTTTGTTGACGCTCGTCACCACCAAGCAAGACTGTGTTGTAGCAAAGTCCACCATGAACTGTGAAGAAAGTCGCTATAGACGCATCGAAACGGCCTAATTCAAGTACAAGAATGCGATGTAAAGTTCTGATGGTTTGTAGTTGCCTTCACGACCTTCGAACAATTTAGGGTTGTTCATGATTTGAGCGCCTTTAGCAACTGCATAAAATTCTTCAAACGAGAAATCAGGCGCTTCCCAATATTCATTAATGACTGGACGAAGATGCTTTTCAATCAAACGACGAGTTTCTTGTAATACTTCCGCTTCTCCCAATGTCAAACCATCAGCATAGTGGAAAAGATCCTCAGGGTATAGTTCACGTAAAATTTCTTCTTTAGTTGCCATTTTATTGACTCCTTTTGTATAGTTTTTATTTGGCATAGAGCGCTTTCATTTTATAGCTCAGTATTTGTTGACGCTTTCATTTTATATCTAATATGTCCTAGTGTCTACTTAAGAAAGATTAAGAAGAGCATAAGTCCAGATTATACATATTGATTTAACTGGCTTTGAAAAGGTCTTTTTCTAATAAAAACTAGGGAAAAAATCTTTGAATACGGTTACAAATTTTGAAGAGAAATCTACTTTGAACTGAATTTTTATATTGAATTTTGAAAAAGAAAAAGCCCATCTGGGCTTTTCAGCATTGTTATCGGATTTGCTCAAAATGCAAATGGACAGCGATATGGTCACCGTAACCACTGCGTTCCAAATCACGCTGCAAGCGGTAGGAAATATAATGCTCAGCAATAGTGATATAGCCGCTCCCAAGAGACGGTTTTCAACCATAGACTGAATCATACTGATAGTGGCACGCTCAACCTTGGCTTCTTCCAGATCTAATGCGACTTTTTTTGTGACCAAGGCTGAGTTTCGACGGAGGTCGTCTGTCAAGACATAAACAGTTTGAGCTGCTTTTAATACCGCTTGATAGATTTTATCTGGGTCAAAGTCAACGACTTCCCCACTGCGTTTAATAACTTTCATAAGATACTCCTTTATTTATATATTTCTGATATAGTGTAAATCTCTGGCTTGACTGCTATCAAGCCAATTTTCAGTGGCAGACTCGAAGACAAAACCCTCTTTTTCATAAAATGGAAGACCGATAGCATTTCCTTCCGTTACTGTAACAGCTTGCTCTCTGGCCTGATATTGTGACTTTTGATAGGTTGTCAAGGTCTCAGTAACTCATGACCGATTCCCCAAACGTTGAGCCTGCGGCAAGGGCGTAGAGAACATAAACATTGGCTCTGCCGTCCTCGCTCATTCCACCACCAATACAACCAAGCACCTGCCCATTTCTTTCTGCCAGCCAATAGCCGTTCCATTCAGGAGAAAGTTCTGTCAAGTCCTTATATAAACGTTCTTGGCTATAGAAAATGTCAAAGACTCGCTCTATGTAGGAAGAGGAATAAATATCTTTATAGGTAGTCAACCAAGTTTCTCTACATATTTTTTGGATTAGTTGCCAATCAGCCTTGCTTGCCTTACGAACCTGCATTATCGTCACCTCTTAAGCAATAACTTACCCTATCATTATACAATTTTTCTTGTTTTTCAAAAGAATGAAATATTTAGAAAAAGGACTGCAGAGATGAACTGAACCTCAATCCTTAGAATGTTATCTAACTCTCGAGGCACCATTCAACTGCAATCCTTTTGAAATATTTTTCAGAGAATTATAAAGATTAGTCCTTTTAGATCAAGCTAATAATACATATGCTATATACCACTTTGCTCTAATACAATGTCTTGTTTCTTGTAACGATAATGCATTTTCCAATGATTTTCAGATACTTCTTCTAATTTCAGAGTTTTGTTAATCTTATTAAAAGGCAATTTCTCTTCCTCAACTTTCTTTAGGAGCTCAACTAATAAATCTCCCCAGCGTTTAGAGAAATTAAACTATCGTCTTCACTATCGTATTGAAGCAAAACTTTCTTAGTCGGTTTGTGGATGACATTATAAAAAGTGAAAGCCTTTTTCAATGTCAAAATTTCTTCTCTTTGTCTGCATATCATTGACACAGTATGTAACTCTAACCGACCAATTTTAAAAGCCCCGAAAAGACTGACAACAATCCCTAATCCAGCAAGTGTTTCCCAGATGAGAGAGAAAAGTTTTAAATCCCAGTCTGTTATAAGGTTAAGAAGTAGATAAAGACAAACCCTAACAAAATTAGACCTGCGCCATAAAAACTTGCCTTATCACCAGTTCGAATAGTTGGCTTGTCGTAAACTCTCTTCCCTCAAGCTTTTTCAGACTACGCTTTTCCTTGTACTCTTCGATTCGTTTTACTATGCTTTTTCTGACATATTATGAAATCACACCTCACTTATACCCGTATCCTCTAAAACAAATTTGCCGATCAATAATCTGGTCTCAAGACACCTTTAACAGTCTCTTTCGTCGCTCATAGTCGCCATCAACCACGACCTTGATAATGCGTTTGGCATCTTCCTCAGGAGCTGGAACGAGCGGTAAGCGGGTTGGACCAGCTGCAAAAGCCTATGTAATTAAGTACAGCCTTGACTGGTGCTGGACTTGGATAAGAGAACAGGGCATTGACCTTAGGGATGAACTTCCGTTGGATAGCTGCTGCTTTTTTGATGTCATTGTGTTCAATAGCATCCAGCATTTCAAACATTTCATCACCGTTTGTGTGAGAAGCAACGAAATAACTCCATCAGCTCCCCAGATTCATGGCATGAAAGGCATCGCCATCCTCACCCGTATAAATCAAGAATTCCCTCTGGACGATGTTCGATCAAATAAGCCATATTCGCCAGACTGGTACATTCCTTCACGCCAATAATATTTGGGTGTTCTGCCAGTCTCAGCATGGTCTCAGGCGTCATCTCAACTACTACCCGTCCTGGGATATTATAGATAATGATCGGCAGGTTTGAAGCATCCGCAATCGCTTTAAAGTGCTGATACATCCCCTCTTGAGAAGGTTTATTGTAATAGAGAACAATGGCCAAACCAGCCGCAAAACCACCAAAGGCATCTACTTCTTTTGACAAATTCGATGGAGTCGCGCGTTTCGTTGGTACCGACACCCAGCTATCAAAGGAACGCGCCCTTGACAACCTCTTGAACAGCCTGCAAACAATTCCAACTCTTCATCGTGGGTCAGAGTTGGACTCTCTGCATCGTTCAGCTAGCAAAATCCCATCTGTATGATGAGCCAAAAGGTGCTCAATCAAATCTGGAATAGCCTCAAAATTGATGGAGCCATCTTGCATGAAAAGGAGTGATAAAAGCTGTGATGATTTTACAATTCTTCAAATCTGCGTATGCCATAGACTTACCTCTCTTTGTATGAAAAGAGGATTGAATGACAGATATTCAATCCTCGATCTGTCACGTATTTTTAGACAGCTTATTTTAATTCAAAAACGACTTCTTCCGTCGGACGAACCAATCCACGCTCATGAAGAGTTTCAGCAATTTGGACAGAATTCCAAGCAGCACCTTTGAGAAGGTTGTCTGAAACGACCCACATATGGATTCCTTTTTCTGCATCAAGATCCTTACGAATCCGGCCAACAAAGGTTTCTCGTGAGCCAACAGCATTGATGGCTTGTGGGTAGACTTGGTGAGCCACATCATCCTCCAGAACTGCACCTGGGAAGGCTGCAATAGCTGCTTTCACTTCCTCAATAGGTGCCACTTCTTTTGTTTCGATGTAAACTGATTCAGAGTGAGCTGACAAGACTGGAATACGAACACATGTAGCAGAAACTGCGATAGACTCGTCTTCCATGATTTTCTTGGTTTCCTTGGTCATCTTCATCTCTTCGTAAGTATAGTCATTGTCCGTGAACAAGTCAATCTGTGGCAGGCATTGAAGGCGATTGGATAGTGTTTCTTGTCCCCACCTGAAGGCAAGATATTAGCTTCTACATCCTTCGGATCTACACCATCATTCAGGACTGAGCGCAATTGAGCCTGAGTTTCAAGAATGGCCCCCATACCTGCACCAGAAACTGCTTGATAAGTAGAAACAATGATACGTTCCAGCCCCCATTGTGACGAACAGGCTCTAAAGCCACCATCATCTGAGTTGTCGAGCAGTTAGGGCAAGCGATAATTCCTTGTGCCGATCTAAGGCATGGGCGTTGACTTCTGGAACAACCAGAGGCACATCAGGATGTTGACGGAAATATGAGGTATTGTCCACTCACTACTGCACCAGCTTTGACTGCATAAGGAACATATTTCGCTGAAGTAGAGCCACCAGCTGAGAAAGAGCGATGTCTACACCTTCAAAGGCGGTTTCTGTTGTTTCTTCAATAGTAACATCTTGTCCCTTGAACTGAAGAACTTTGCCAGCTGAACGAGCAGAAGCTAAATAACGAATCTTGTCGATTGGAAGCGATGATTCTTCCAGCATTTTAATCATTTGAGCACCAACGGCACCAGTGGCTACAACCACAGCAACTGTATATCCCATACAATCCACCTCTGATTTTTCTAAAAATTTTTGTATATTCTAGTATTATACTATTTTTGATGAAAAATTGCAAACATTTCTGAAGGATTATGTCCTTATTTTGTTACAATACTCAGCCGCTCACGATGCTGATTCACTTAATATCAATCTCTCTAAGATCAGCTTCGACCAATGGTCTTACCGCTCTTCTAAAGAGAGGTTTCAAAAGTTTACAGCTTTTTGTTCTCACGAACAAAAACTGTATCCACTGCTCTAAGACTTGACTTCGTCCCTACGGTCTCGTTTCGTCAAGAGCAATAGCACTCACGACGCCAACCGTCTCAGTATCAATGTCTCTAGGATCAGCTTCGACCAATGGTCTCGCCAATCTAAGAGACATAGAAAATCCCAATCCGTAGACTGGGGATAGAGGGCACTTTCGTGTGATCAGCAGGTTCACACGACTGATCAAGGTCCGCTCCTGCGTTTATGACCTCCCATGCTTCAATTTGCAGAAAAATCTGCATATCGACTCATCGCACGAAATATAGTTTACCTTATCTTTTCCGTTTTGTCAAGGTGTTTAATCTAAAATATAAACAAAAACTTGTCTATCCTTCCATTCCTGACCTTCTTTTTGGAAATTTTTCGTACTCCTTCAAGATAGAAATCAGCTTGCTCTAGTAATTTTGCAGAAGGGATGTTCTGTGAGATCAACATGTGCTTCTAAACGATGAAATCCCTAGTTCGACTGACTTTCTTGGGTTCTTCTAACATAGTTCTGGCGTAGCCCTGACGCACAAAATTGATTATGTATCGTATAACCTATTTCCGCCCATTGGAAATCGTCTACTAGCAGCAAATAAATTAACCATACCTACATGTTTTCCTTTTTGCATCATAAATTCCCCAAATATACTGCTGGTCTTTCTCTCGAAAATCGCGGTGCTTAGCCACCAAGTCCGCAAATCAACTTTCTGTACAAATTGTCATATCTAAAGTCCATCATCAAATGGTGATTGAGAAGACAGTCTATTGGAAAATCCTTCCACCAAACAGAGTAATCCTTCTCTTCTAGATATTTTTAAATAAATATGTTTTCATAAATACTTACTTCCCTCTCGAATACTAATTGTAGCCATTTCTGCTCGATGCCGTTCTATAAAATCTCTGACCCAGTCTGGATTGGTTTTGGAATAATCTCTCAGCGCCCAGCCGATGGCTTTGTTAATAAAAATTCTGTTTGGCCTAGATTATTCACTAAAATTTTTCTCTAGCAACTCTGTGTCTGTTTCTCTTTTTCGCAACAGCTGATGATCAATACTGGCATGCCAGCAGCCAGATATCCTCATCGCGACTCCAAAGCTAAAATAATCTCTTTGGTTTCTGAAATCAGGCAACTGATGGATCCGACCAAGCGGTCCAGTCAATAGTATCCCACAAAGATTTTGTTTTGGGCCAGCTTTTTCGAACGTGACAAGTCAGATGGAGTCAATAGCTTCTAGTAAATCTCCAGATAATCTAGCGCGGCATACTGTAATTCTCGATGAGGGATTATTCCAAGCTTCATTTATAAAATTCAGTCAATATCAGAGTCAGTCTGCTGTTTAGCCTTTACGAGCTTCCGCCTAGCTGGAGTCTTGACTCCTAAAACTCAAATTTATTTTTTCATATAAGCTTTCATAGCTACTGCATCATCAGGGGCTAGCTACAGCTTTTAACTCTTTTACCAATTCCTCTACATCCATATCTTACTCCAGCAATTCACGGTCATAAATAGTGTAGTCGCAGCGGTAAATCACGAGGCGCTTGCCGTCAATCAGCAACTCAGAGGTTTTGGGAGCATCAGATTTATCGAGAGAGACTCGGTCCCCAGCATAAGCTGCCAGTGGAGTGCCATTTTGAGAGCGAGATCAGAATGACCTTCTTCTTGCCGTTAAAGTCGTTTTTAAAAGCAGAAATCATACGATTTAAAACAGGGACTGCATGGCTATTCTCCTCAACATCTGCAGTTTTTTGATATTGAGCAAAGACATCTTTCAAGCCCTTTTCTTCTGCAATCGAGGAAGAGCCCACATGGTCAATCTCATACTTGCCAAAGGTGATTTTGAGCACAGATGAGTCTTCTTTGGATTTCCTTCTGCATCAACTGAATCAAACTCCTCGTTACGCGAGATGGACAAGGGACTTCCCTGACATCTGGTCTATGAGTTGGGAATTCTCATCATAGGTGCAGAACCGTCATCTCCAACCCCAACCATTCCTCTTTGGCATTTTTGAACCAATTTTCAACGGCCTGACAACCGGTCAAGGTCAAAAGACCAATACTCAAAAAGAGCTATTAATAGGTATTTCTTTTTCATTATTTATGCTCCATATCATAAGGAAATTTCTTTTGCAATTTGGGATTTGGCTGCTTTTCCGTCAACAGTAATTTGATAGGTCTCATCACTTGCAGTCCTAGGCCACCCATTGCATAGTAAGACAGGCGATAGTAAAAATAATTTACAAATTCAATGATGGCAAACAACCACAGTAAAACTCCAATAATGATATTACTGCCACTACTCACTATAAAAGACCAGATCCAAATCGGTATATATGCAAGCAGCATCATAAAATCTAGCACTTTTAATCCTTTATAAAGAGGTGCAAGTAGTTGAGTTTCCAAGGCCTTCTTCTTTTGGATTCGTCTTAAACAGTTAAGCCAATAGAGGGAAACCTTGAGACCAATATCGAGATTAAATTAACAGTGGAAAATAAAGGACAGCACTGGATATAGCAAATCGAGTCTCTGGTTTCGTATACAGAACATACACGATACAGAACAACACGACCTTATCGATTCCCCTGAGGCCAAATAAGTTAATTCCTGTTTGAGACTTCTTTTTTTCAATGTTCATCCTCCTATGAGCAAAAACTAAGTGATGGGAATACGGATTTATTATATCAAAACATCTGGAATTTAAGTCTAAAAAAGAGAGGCCCAGCGCTATTTAGCCCAACCTCTTCTTATATCTTAAATTCAATTAGAACAAAACCAATCGCTGTACCATCGGCTGCCACATCCATATTGAGTGCTGCAGGACGTTTTGGTAGACCTGGCATGGTCATGACATCTCCTGTCAAAGCCACGATAAAGCCTGCCCCCAAGTTTTGGTACCAACTCACGAATGGTAATTTCAAAAATTTTCTGGTGCACCAAGAGCTGCAGGATTGTCAGAAAAGCTATACTGCGTTTTGGCCATACAAATTGGCAGCTTGTCCCAGCCATTCTTGACAATTTCACGAATCTGAGTCTGCGCTTTTTTCTCAAAGTTTACTTTTTGAACCGCGATAGATTTCAGTGACAATTTTCTCGATCTTCTCTTCGATAGTTGAGTCAGTTGTCATAAAGACGAGTGTAGTGTGCTGGTTTTTCGTCAATGGTTTTGACAACAGTTTCAGCTAGGGCCACACCACCTTCGGCACCATCAGCCCAGACACTGGCAAGCTCAACTGGTACCCCGATTTCTGCACAGAGTTCCTTAAGAGTTGCAATTTCAGCTTCCGTATCGAGAGACAAATTCATTGATGGCTACGACCGCTGGAATACCGAATTTACGGATATTTTCAACGTGACGTTTGAGATTGGCAAAGCCAGCTCGGACCGCCCCAACATTTTTCTTCAGTAAGTGCATCCTTAGCCACACCACCATTCATCTTAAGAGCACGAAGTGTTGCGACAATTACTACTGCATCTGGAGAAGTTGGTAAGTTCGGAGTCTTGATATCGAGGAATTTCTCAGCGCCAAGGTCTGCACCGAAGCCAGCTTCAGTCACTGTATAATCAGCCAAGCGCAGCGCTGTGCTAATCGCCAAGAACCGAGTTATAGCCATGGGCGATATTGGCAAACGGTCCGCCGTGGACAAAGGCTGGTGTTCCGTAAATAGTCTGTACCAGATTTGGCTTAATTGCATCTTTCAAGACTAAAGCCAAGGCTCCTTCTACCTCAAGATCACGGACATGAGACAGGGTGTACGATCATAGCGATAGCCAATAACGATATTGGCCAAACGCCTTTTCAAATCTTCAATATCCGTAGCCAAAGCAAAGGATCGCCATAATTTCAGATGCGACAGTAATATCAAAGCCATCTTCGCGTGGAATACCGTTAACTGGGCTGCCCTAAACCAACGGTCACATGGCGAAGGGCTCGGTCATTCAGGTCAACCACCCGTTTCCAGATAATACGACGTTGGTCGATACCCAGCTCATTTCCTGATGAAGATGATTGTCAGTAAGAGTCAGACAAGGCATTATTAGCAGTCAGTGATGGCATGCATGTCACCAGTGAAATGTGCAGGTTGATGTCTTCCATCGGTAAAAACTTGCGCGTGACCACCACCAGCTGCGCCTCCTTTGATTCCATACAGGCCCCAAAAGACGGTTCGCGGATAGCAATCATAGTTTTCTTGCCAATTTTATTGAGCGCATCAGCTAGTCCAATGGTAATGGTAGACTTGCCTTCTCCAGCTGGAGTTGGATTGATTGCCGTCACCAAAATCAGCTTGCCGACAGGATTTTTCTGCTACTTCACGAATCTTGTCAAAACTGAGCTTGGCACTTGTACTTTCCGTACAGCTCCAAGTCGTCATAATCAATGCCAATCTTTTTACTACATCCACAATGAGGCGGTAATTCAACACTCTGAGCAATTTCGATATCTGTTTTCATTAAGGAACTCCTCTAATTTGATAAAACTATTATAACAAATATGATATAAAACTGCATTTAAACTCCAATAGCAACATAATGTTCGGTAATTACTTCAATTTTTTCATACAATACATCTTCTTTAGTGAAAAATAAGTTTTGACTAAATTGAACCTTAAGTTAATTTTATTTTTACTAAATTCATTTTTCTTGTAGAATAAAGCTATGAATATATTGATTACCTCTGGCGGAACGAGTGATCGACCAAGTCCGCTCTATCACTAATCATTCGACGGGTCAACTTGGGGAAAAATGATAGCTGAGCATTGTTTGGCAGAGGGTGCTTCGGTGACTCTGCTGACAACGGCAAAAGCTGTTAAACCGGATCCGCATGAAAAACTAACGATTAAGATTATCGAAGATACAGAGCAGCTCCTGACAGCCATGCGAAAAAGCTGGTACCAGCTCATGATGTGCTCATTCATTCAATGGCTGTTTCTGACTATAAACCAGTGTATATGGCAGGATTTGAGGAGGTTCTTGCCAGTTCAGATTTGGCAGAATTTCTGGAGTAATTCTGAAAGTAAGATTTCGTCTGCTGATGACTATCAGGTACTTTTCCTCAAGAAAAATCCTAAAAATCATCAGTAAGGTCAAGGAATGGAATCCCAATATTCGATTGATTGGCTTCAAGCTCTTGGTTGGCGTTTCTAAAGAAGAGTTACTGGCTACTGCTAGAGCCAGCCTTGAAAAATCAAGCTGAACTAATTGTTGCCAACGATTTGACTGAAATTTCTGGCAGCAGCACCACCGCCTATCTCCTAGGAGCAGTCACTATCACAGAAGCTTTCTCCAAGGCAGAAATTGCTGAACAATTGTTAAGCCATATCCAGAAAGGAGACAGTTCATGATCCACGTTACTCTCGCTGTCACGGGCAGTATTTCGGCCTATAAAGCAGCAGATATTACGAGCCAGCTGGGTAAGCTAAGCTACAGTGTGTCTGTTCTGCATGACGGAAGCTGCCAGTCACTTTATCACCCCCTGACCTTACAGGTTTTATCAAAGAATCCTGTTTCCCTTGACCTCATGAGCAGAGCCGAGGCCAGACAAGGTCCAACCATATTGAGATCGGTAAAGAAACAAATCTTTTTCTTAGTCGCTCCTGCTACAGCCAATACCATCGCCAAACTGGCTAATGGTCTGGCGAACAATATGGTAACCGCTACAGCTCTTGCTCTCCCATCTCATGTCAAAAAAGCCATCGCGCCAGCCATGAATACCAAGATGTATGAAAATCCACTAACTCAGCACAATTTGGAAAGATTAAAAAAATTTGGCTGGGAGATTATCGAACCGCGTGAAGCTGTTCTAGCTTGCGGAGATCATGGGACTAGCGCTCTAGCTGATGTCAATATTATTATAGAAAAAGTAAAGGAAATTATAAATGAGAAAACAATCTAGTATCGCGCAAATTGCTATCTTTTTTGCTATTATGTTAGTACTCCATCTGCTGAGCTCTGTTATTTTCAACCTACTACCGGTTCCGATTAAACCGACCATTATTCATATTCAGTCATTATCGCTAGTATGTATCTACGGACCGCGAATTGGAGCTGTTCTTGGAGCCCTGATGGAGGGTAATCAGTGTGGTGACCAACTCCGTTATCCTGCTGCCAACTAGCTACCTCTTCAGTCCTTTTGTAGAAAAACGGTAGCATCAATTCATTGATGATCGCTATGGTTCCACGTATTCTAATCGGGAATCACTCCGTATTTTGTCTACAAATGGATGAAAACTAAGCCAGAGTTTAGTTTTAGCTGGTGCCGTGGGCTCAATGACTAACACCATCTTCGTTCTCGGAGGAATTTTTCATTCTATTTTCATCTGTTTACAATGGAGACATCAGAGCCATGCTTGCGCTGGTTTTTATCAGCCAATTCAATCTCAGAAATGATTATATCCGCTCTCCTTACAGTTGCAATCGTTTCCAGCACTTGAAAAACTAAAAATAATCACTTAAGTGATTATACTCTATTTTTGTTCACTTTTTCAAAAGGATTTCATTATTTTTAGGTCAGCACTTTCAAAAATTATGAAAATATGTTACAATGAAAGCGATTAAACAAACAAGAAAAATCTTGCGGCTTATCCTTAAAGACGCGGCGATTTTCTATTTTAAATATAAAGGAGACTCCATCTATGACCTATCAAGAAAAACTTCAAAAATGGCTTGATTTCGCTGAACTTCCTGACTATCTTCGGAAAGAGTTAGAAGGTATGGACGAAAAACTAAGGAAGATGCCTTTTATACAAACCTTGAGTTTGGTACCGCTGGTATGCGTGGTTTGATCGGCGCTGGTACCAAGCCGTATCAATATCTATGTTGTCCGTCAGGCAACTGAAGGTTTAGCACGCTTGATTGAAGAAAAAGGAGATGAGTTCAAAAACGCGGTGTTGCGATCGCTTACGACTCTCGTCATTTCTCACCAGAATTCGCTTTTGAATCTGCTGCAGTCTTAGCTAAACACGGTATCAAGTCTTATGTATTTGAAAGCCTACGCTCAACTCCAGAACTTTCATTTGCGGTACGTCATTTGGGAACTTTCGCTGGTATCATGATTACAGCAAGCCACAACCCTGCCCCATTTAACGGCTACAAAGTTTATGGCGAAGATGGTGGACAAATGCCTCCTCATGATGCCGATGCATTGACAGACTACATCCGTGCGATTGAAAATCCTTTTGCTATCGAGGTTGCTGATGTGGAAGCTGAAAAAGCTTCTGGCTTGATTGAAGTGATTGGCGATGCTGTTGATGCTGAATACCTCAAAAGTTAAAGATGTCAATATCAACCCAAAAGCTGATTGATGAATACGGCAAGGACATGAAGATTGTCTATACTCCTCTGCACGGTACTGGTGAAATGTTGGCTCGTCGCGCTTTGGCTCAAGCAGGATTTGATTCTGTTGAAGTTGTTGAAGCTCAAGCTGTAGCTGATCCAGACTTCTCTACTGTTAAGTCTCCAAACCCTGAAAGCCAAGCAGCCTTTGCCTTAGCTGAAGAATTGGGCCGTAAAGTTGGTGCAGATGTCTTGGTTGCAACTGACCCAGATGCTGACCGTGTCGGTGTTGAAGTTCTTCAAAAAGACGGCAGCTACCTCAACCTTTCAGGTAACCAAATCGGGGCTATCATGGCTAAATACATCTTGGAAGCTCATAAGAGTGCTGGAACTCTGCCAGCTAACGCAGCTCTCTAGCAAGTCTATCGTTTCTACTGACTTGGTGACTAAGGGTGCTGAAAGTTATGGCGCAACCATGTTCAATGTCTTGACTGGTTTCAAATTTATCGCTGAAAAGATTCAAGAATTTGAAGAAAAACACAACCACACTTACATGATGGGGTTTGAAGAAAGCTTTGGTTACTTGATCAAACCATTCGTACGTGATAAAGATGCTATTCAAGCCGTTCTTGTAGTTGCTGAGCTTGCTGCCTACTACCGCTCACGTGGTCTAACACTTGCTGACGGTATCGAAGAAATCTACAAAGAATACGGCTACTACGCAGAAAAAACAATCTCTGTTACTCTTTCTGGTGTCGATGGTGCAGAACAAATCAAGGCTATCATGGCTAAGTTCCGTAATAATGCTCCAAAAGAATGGAACGCAACAGCTATTACTGTCGTAGAAGACTTTAAAGGCTCAAACTGCTACTGCTGCAGATGGTACTGTTACAAACTTGACAACTCACTCAAGCGACGTCTTGAAATACACACTTGCGGATGGTTCATGGATCGCTGTTCGTCCTTCTGAGTACTGAACCAAAAATCAAGTTCTACATTGCCGTTGTCGGTGATAGCAATGAAGATTCACAAGCTAAGATTGCAAAATATTGAAGCGGAAATCAATGCTTTTTGTAAAATAAGCAATTATAAAAGATGAGACAGAACCAATCTCATCTTTTTCGTATCAAATCTAAGCAATTTTAGAAACTTTATAGCATACTAGTTTTATCAAAAAGAAATGAGGATTATTTATGGAACAATTTGCTCAAAATATTAAAGACTTGAAGTCACAACTGTTGACCGCGCTCGTCAAGCGATTGCTGACAAAGAAACTGCAACTTTCTTCGTTGGTCGCAAAACTTGCCCTTACTGCCGTAAATTCGCTGCTACTCTTGCAGGCGTTGTCGCTGATACCAAGGCGCATATTTTTCTTTATCAATAGCGAAGAAGCTAGCGAATTGGAGAAACTGCAAGCCTTCCGCTCTGAATACAGCATTCCGACGGTTCCTGGTTTTTGTTCATGTTCAAGACGGCCAAGTCTCTGTTCGTTGTGACTCTTCGATGACAGCGGATGAGATTAAGGCTTTTGCTGGGATTTAAGCACAAGTTCCCTTTTAAAGGGTAGTTTATTTGTCTCACGCCTTACAAAAACGAGAAGGACTATAAGTTATTTTAAAACAAAAAAGACAAAACTATATTGTTTGTCTTTTATTTTCTTTTCAAAGTATATATCGGAAAAGCCGTGTTCTACTATTTTTATCATCTAGTTTAAAAATAATTTTTAAAACCAATGTTTATATTTTTAAATAAAGCTTCAATACAGATATACAGGATGATTAGTAAAAATAAATAGAAAAGCGTGCCAATCTTGAAATTTCGAGGAACTCTCAATGAACATAGCCCAATATACACATGAGGAAGAGCAAAAGAACTACTAAAAATTAAATTCACATATAAAATATAGCTCACAAAGAAAAGAAATTGATGTTTCTTTGATCTTTTACTGTAATAGACTTTATAGTTTTTCGGTATGTCTTTCGAAGACAGGCAAGTGAAAGGAATAGCGTCCGCTCCCGAACTTAGCTAACTCAGGTAAGGCATGATAGCCACACCAATGGAAGCATTTATAGATGAACTCATGAGTCAAAAATAAATATTTAAACCTATAAAAATTAGAATAATGATGAAGTCAGTTCTCGCAGTTGGGAAAATATCCACTGAAAATAAAGAAGGCAATGTAAGAATTTAAAAGCTCCTAATATAAAATAAATGACACCAGCAAGTCTGCTACGACGTCCAATAAAAGTTTTTATCTGGAGGACTAGGGGTATGGGACATATTTTAATGATTTCCTATTCTTCGTAAATTTAATCAAGTTCAACAGACTATTTAACTTTTAGTTTCCATCTTTTACGTTCCTAAAAGCCTCCCACATCTTCTGCTGGGGTTTGGCAAAGGGGTACTTCTCAAATTCCTCTGGATGTAGCCACAAGACCTCTCCGTCTGCTGCGTGCTGGCTATCTTTGACTCGACCGTAAGCCAGCTGTATATGCCACTTGCGATGACTGAAGACATGTTGTACCTTCGGAAAGGACTGCTGCTGCCAATCGACAGTCAAATCATAATCCTGCTCAAAGCTTTCTTGAGGAGATAGATCCAGACTAGGCTGATTTTCAGCCACTTCAAATAGAGATCTGATTTCCGGTTTGAAATTCCTCGACTTCAATCAAGGGAAATGCCAAAAACCTGATAACAAGCCAGCAGCCTCATTCTTTTCAAGCAAGAACTGTCCTTGCTCGTTTTCGATAATCAAGCCCTGCAGATAGACCGGAACCGGCTTCTTTTTCGGTGCTTTGATAGGATATTTATCCATGGTTCCGTGCAAATAAGCTGCGCTGAACCCTTTTACTGGACTATCTTCTGGATGGGGATTAACAGGAGCTTCAATATCCGATCCCAAATCCATCAGCGCCTGATTGAAATCTCCGGGTCTAACTGGATCAATCAAAATCTCCATCATAGCCTGAAAGACCTTGCGATTGCTTGGTTGCCCAATATCTAAATCAACTTCAAACAAGCGACTCAGCACCCGCATGACATTGCCGTCTACCGCAGGCTCAGCTAGGCCAAAGGCAATACTAGCAATGGCACCAGCCGTATAAGGCCCAATCCCTTTGAGGCTAGCAATTCCATCATAGCTATCAGGAAATTCTCCATCAAAATCCGTCATTATCTGCTGGGCTGCCTTTTGCATATTTCGCACCCGCGAATAATAGCCCAACCCTTCCCAAAGCTTTTGAGCAGCCTCTCCTCTGGCGCTTGCGCTAAGTCAGCCACAGTTGAAACCAGTCAAGAAAAACGCTCATAGTGGAATTACCGTATCCACACGTGTTTTGCTGCAACATAATCTCAGAAACCCAGATATGATAAGGATTGTTGGACCTGCGCCAAGGTAGATCGCGCTTGTTTTCATCATACCAAGTTAATAATTTCTCGCGAAAAGAAGCAATTTTATCTGCTTCCCACATCTCAATTCCAAATTTTTTTAAATCTAACATTTCTCTCATGCTTAAACAGACTAAAAAGATGAATCACTCATCTTTTTGAGTTATTTATATAGTCAACACTTTGTGCAGCTGTAATCAGTGTTAAGTTATAAACGTCATCTGAATTACATCCGCGTGAAAAGGTCATTTACTGGCTTGTTCAATCCTTGAAGAACTGGACCGACAGCTGAGAACCCACCTAAACGCTCTGCCATTTTATAGCCGATATTTCCCAGCTTCAATACTTGGAAAGACAAAGACAGTCGCTTTACCTGCAACCTTGCTTCCTGGAGCTTTCAAGGCTGCTGTGCTTGGTACAAAAGCAGCGTCAAATTGCAATTCCCCGTCAACCTCTGGGTCTGGGCGCAAATCATGAACCAATTTAGTCGCATGAACCACTTTATCAACGCTTTCTCCGAAGCCAGAACCCTTAGTTGAATAGCTAAGCATAGCAATCTTAGGATCAATGCCAAACATTTTAGCTGTCACAGCTGAGTTAATCGCAATTTCTGCCAAGGCTTCTGAGTCAGGATTGATATTAATGGCACAGTCGCTGAAAAGATAACGTTCTGAACCACGCACCATGAGGAAGGCACCTGAAGTTCTTGTTACATTTGGACGTGTTTTAATGATTTTGCAATGCTGGACGCACTGTAGCAGCTGTAGAGTGGATAGAGCCAGAAACCATACCATCTACGATACCGAGGTGAGACTAGCATCACCCCAAAATAATTAACGTCTGTTCTTAAAAGCTCAAAAGCTTCTTCTTCACTGACTTTGCCCCTTACGGCGCGCACTAGAGCCGCCACCATCTCTTCAATCTGTCATAGTTTTTAGGATCTATAACTTCATATCCGTCCATGATATTTTCGATTTCCAAGTAAATACGGATCTTATCTGGATTCCCCAAAAGAACCGGTGTAACTTCTGATTCTTTTACTATGCGTTTAACCGCTTGAAGAATACGCGGTTCTTGCCCTTCTGGCAATACAATACGAACATTTTTACCAACAACTGAGTCTCTTAGACTTTCAAAAACTTCCATGAGTTTCTCCTTTAAAATTTTTAATTATTTTTGTTAACGATATAATGGTGTTTTGGAAATCAATCGGCAACTGGGATTCCAATTGGAGCTGCTTTTTCCAAAAATGGATTATAAAAAGATAAAGAGTGACAATGCAAGGCCTGACGGTTAATTCCCGCTTCTAAAGTCCCGCCATAGAGATCATCTCCGAGGGAGCGGAAATCCAAGATGGGAAAAGTGCACACGAATTTGATGGGTTCGTCCAGTGTGCAGACGAATATCTACCAGATAGATATCGCCAAACTGCTCTACAACCTTGTAGCTGGTATGGGCATACTTACCATCTTTTGTCACACATCTGGTAATAATGCTGTCAGGGTCGCGCCCTATTGGCGCAATAATATCTCCTCGGTTTAAGCTCACCGCTCCCTGAACGAGGCGCGTAATAGCGCTTTTTCAATCATTTTTCTGCAGTTGCTTATCCAGTCTTGCATGAGCATAGCCATGTTTTGCAAAGAGCATGAGTCCACTGGTGTCGCGATCCAGTCTTGTCACAATGTGAACCTGCTGATTTTCATAATTTTGCCGAATATAGTAAGCCTTGACAAAGTTTGCCATCGTATTCGAATGGTTGACACTAGGAATACTAGCTACTCCAGCAGGTTTATCTAAAACTAGAAAGTGCTCATCTTCATACACGATCGACAACTCACGATCCACGGCTTCTAGGCTTTCAAAGCCTTTCTCAGAAGGGATATCTACTGTCACCTTATCGCCAATATCCAGCAAATAAATGGCATTTTGAGATTGACCATTGACAAGAATATTCCCACCTGCAAACTTCACTTTGGCCAAAAGGGATTTTGAAATTTCATGCTTTTTCAAAAAAGTTTTGACTTTGACATGCTCATCCGCAATAAACTCAAATCTCATTCTTGGCACTCCTCGATAAAGGAGTCTCTCACGCGATTCCAAAAAGCTGGTATGGCTAGGCGAAGCTACAAAGTTAATCTTATGATTATCGATTTGGTACTCGATACGGACAATATTTTTATAAGAAAACGTTTTGATTATCGACCGCTATGGTATAGTAATCATTGCGTGTCGGCAGCAGCTCAATCTTATCTTTTTTAGGAACGATAACTGAGGAACCCAAAGTTCGATACACACGATTGTTGAGGCTAGCAATCTCTGTCACTTGCAAGGCTTCAATCGTTGGATGTAGAACAGCTCCTCCCAATGATTTATTGTAGGCTGATGCTTCCAGTAGGCGTTGAGACAGAAATCCCGTCACCTCTAAAACGCTCAAAATGAACATTATTGATGACCACATCAACTACCATGGTTCTGTCGGAGCGTTTAATCGTTGCTTCATTGAGCGCGCGAATCGTCCGAGTTTCCCCATTTTCAAAGGTCAGCTTGACATTTAAAATCGGATAAGAGACCTTGGCACCTGTGTCCAATTTTCAGATTTTCCACTAATTTATCAATTTCAAAGTCTCTGTAATCTGTATAAAAACCCAAATGTCCGGTATGGACACCGACAAAGCGCACCTTATCCAGCTGCTCTTCATATTTGTGAAAGGCTGATAGCAGCATCCCATCACCACCGACAGAAATCACGATATCTGGATTTTTGGGTGTCAGGGATAAAGCCTGCTTTCACCAATTTTTGCATCAGAGTTTGAAATCTTCCTCACTCTGCCTTTTACGATTGCGGATTATCGCTATTTTTACCTGTATTCTTCATCTGTATCGTCACTATTTCCAACACCGTCATTTAGCTTGCAGTGCAGAGGATCAAAGAGTGCTTGTGCTTCTTGGATGGCGTCACTGAAATGGCTCCCATCTCTTCATCTAGCTGATAGGGCGAGATTAGCTGTTGTCTCCAAGCGCCGTTTGATTTCCTCTGGAAATTCTCCTTTATACTTGTAGTTTAAAGAGTGCTCAATCGTTGCCCAAAAAGTTCATGGACAAGGTACGAATCTGAATTTCTGCCAAGATAACTTTATTTCCATTAATCGTATCTACTGGATATTCAACAATGGCATGGTAGCTACGATAACCACTGTCTTTTTGTTTTTGATGTAATCACGCTCCTGAACGATACGCATATCTGTCCGATTTCGCAAAACTTCTAAAACTTCATCCACATCGTCTACAAATTGAACCATAACACGCAAACCAGCAATATCCTGCATCTCTTGGGCTAAGTTTTCCTCAGTTATCCCGCGAAGTTCCATTTTTTTCCTTGATGCTTTCAATATGTTTTACGCGACCAGTTACAAACTCGATCGGTGAATGGCGTTGCTGTTTGCGATACTGTTTTGCGTATGCCACGAAGCTTGATTTTCAACTCACCAACTGCCTGAATGTAAGGATCCAGAAAATCTTCCCAATCTATTGTCATATACATACCTTGTCATCTATTCGTTTTTTGTATAAAATAAACACAGTTGTTATTATAACATAAAATCGCTTTCAGATAAAGAAAAGGATCAAAAAATGAATCATTTAGAAATTGAATACAAAACAATGCTAACAGAAGACGAACATAAACGACTTCTGACCTTCTTTTGATCATGTCCAGCCAATTTTTCCAAGTCAACTATTATATTGATTCTGGCTGACTTTGCTCTTCGTGAAGCTCGTATGGCTCTGCGAGTCGAACCACTCCCTGACGCTGCTGAGTTTACTCTAAAAATTCCTCAAAAACTTGGAAATTTCGAATACAACCAAGCCTTGTCCGAAGATGAATTTAAGGAAATTACAGAAAATTTGCAATTTCCTCAGGGAGAAATCCTAGACAAACTGCAAGAAAAAGGAATCCCAGTTGACAAGCTAACAATACTCGGAATCCTTTGAAAAATATTCGATATGAAAAACAAGATGCACTCGGACTTTTTGCCTTTAGACGAAAAGTCGTTACTTTGGTAAAAAGATTTTCGAACTAGAATTAGAAATCAATGATATTGAAGAGGGAGAGCAAAAGTTCAAAGACTTTTTAAAAAGAAAAATCAAATCCAATACAAGCCCTGGCAAAAGTAAGATCGCTCAGATTTGCCGAAAAACTTATAAAAATGCTGAAATAATCTCATGGTAGAATAATAATTATAAATCTAAAAGAGACAAAAAGAGGATGGTCATTTCTAATGTCAGACATATAGAAGCTTTTCTCCCTCAATTCCAATCACTCAATTGCTGAGAAGATTGCTGAAGCTGCCGGAGTACCTTTAGGCAAAGCTTTCTTCCCGCCAATTTTCTGATGGCGAGATTCAGATTAACATTGAGGAGAGTGTTCGTGGCTATGATATCTATATCATCCAGTCTACCAGCTTCCCAGTCAATAATCACTTGATGGAGCTATTGATAATGGTTGACGCTTGTAAACGAGCAAGTGCCAATACCGTAACTGTGGTTATGCCTTATTTTGGTTATGCCCGCCAAGATCGGACAGCGGCTCCTCGCGAGCCAATCACTGCAAAACTCGTGGCCAATATGCTTGTTGGAGCTGGCGTAGACAGAGATTATCTCACTTGACCTTCACGCTGTCCAAGTACAAGGCTTCTTTGATATTCCTGTTGACAATCTCTTCACCATCCCATTGTTTGCTGAGCATTATTGCAATATGGGATTAACTGGCGAGGATGTTGTCGTCGTTAGCCCGAAAAATTCTGGCGTGAAACGCGCTCGTAGCTTGGCAGAATATCTCGATGCTCCAATCGCCATCATCGACTACGGTGAAGATGAAGCAGGACGCTCTGAAGGCTATATCATCGGTGAAGTTGAAGGTAAAAAGCGATTTTGATTGACGATATCTTGAATACCGGTCGTACCTTCTCAGAAGCTGCTAAAATCGTTGAACGTGAAGGAGCTGTCGAAATCTATGCTGTCTCAAGTCATGGTTTATTTGCAGATGAAGCTGCAGACCTACTGAGACAGTGTTCCTATCCGAGAAATCTTAGTGACTGACTCTGTTGATACGAAAGAAAAGACTCCGAAGAACGTTCACTACATCACAGCCAGCGAGTTGATTGGTGATGCTATCGTGCGTATTCAAGAAAGAAAACCAGTCAGCCCACTTTTTGCTTTTCAAAAGAAATAAGGGATAAATTTGTGATTTATTTAGATAATGCTGCTACGACTGCCTTATCGCCTGCTGCGATTAAGTCCATGACTCAGGCAATGGCAGTCTTCGGCAATCCATCCAGTACCCACAGCCACGGTCGAGAAGCTAAAAACTGCTCCGACAAGCTCGCGAAGATATTGCTAAAGTTCTACACACACAGAGCAAAAATATCCTCTTTACATCAGGTGGTACTGAAAGTAATAACACCGCAATCAAGGGATATGCCCTACGCCATCAGAATCAAGGCAAGCATATTATTACTACTGCCATTGAGCACCATGCTGTTTTGGAGCCTGTTGAATACTTAGTGGAGAATTTCGGTTTTGAAGCGACTATCATTCAGCCAGTGGATGGGCAAATCCCAACTGAAGATATCAAGAATGCTCTCAGATCAGATACTATCCTTGTCTCAGTCATGGCTGTCAACAATGAAACAGGCTACATTTTGCCGATTCAAGAAATTGGTCAATTACTAAAGGATCATCCTGCTGCTTTTCACGTTGACGCAGTCCAAGCCGTTGGCAAGCTCCCTATCTATCCTGAAGAATGGGGAATCAATTTCCTGAGTGCATCAGCTCATAAATTCCACGGTCCAAAAGGAGTTGGATTTCTCTATGCCGACCAGATGGACTTTGATAATTTCATGCCCATGGCGGCGATCAAGAAAAACAAGCATCGGGCGGGCACAGAAAACCTCGTTTCCATTGTCGGGATGGCAACTGCCCTTTCTGAAAGTTTCGCCCACTTAGAGAAAAATCTTGAGCATGCCCAGCAGCTAAAAGATACTTTACTGGATAACCTAGCGGATATAGACTTCTACCTGAACGAAAGTCAGCCTAGCCTGCCTTATGTTGTCAATATTGGATTTCCAAACCAAAAGAATGATCTTATCTTGCTTCAAATGGACCTTAATGGCTTTTCAATCTCGACTGGCTCTGCTTGTACAGCTGGTGCTGTTCAGCCCGATCATGTCCTTCAAAGCCTTTATATGGGCCCAAACTCTGAGCGCCTAAAAAGAATCCATTCGCATCAGTGTGTCAGATCAAACAAACATCCAAGAAATCAAACTATTCAGTCAAAAACTAAAAGAAATACTAGGAGGATAAGATGGCTTTTCAAACATCTGTTAGCTTAGCAAACTGCGACTTCACCTACTCACTCCATCCAAATGTTAAGAAATTTACCTTACGGGACAATACATTTGCTGAAACAAAAGTTGGTAATTACGAGCTTTCTCGTTTTACTTGAAGCAGTTCCCAATAGTGGCGATGGATTCTTGCTTAAGATTATCATCAATAAAAGATCTAAGCGGAGTAAAAATTAATATTACGGACAAGTCTGGTTTTAAGATTGGTTAATATCTTCAAATCAGAAAAACACCATATTATTCAGCAAAAAAATTCTATTTCTTGATGGATAGTTTAGTTGAAAGAGATATTTTTGAAAAACACTCCCAATAAGCGAAATTCTAAGAATTTTGCTTATTTCTATTATTTTATCTATCTTTATTAGTATAATAATATTTTGTTCATCAAATTAGTTGATTTTTCACTAGCTTTCTATAGAATAGAAGATAGAAAGGTCGTGATTTTGTGAAAACTGAAAAAAGCAATTCTATTCCACGCGCTACTGCTAAGCGGCTCTCCCTCTACTACCGGATTTTCAAACGATTTAATGCAGAAAATATTGAAAAGGCCAATTCAAAACAAATCGCAGAGGCGATTGGAATCGACTCTGCGACTGTTCGGCGTGACTTTTCTTACTTCGGTGAGTTAGGTCGTAGAGGTTTTGGCTACGATGTGAAGAAACTTATGAATTTCTTTGCCAACCTTCTTAACGACAACTCAATTACAAATGTCATGATTGTTGGTGTCGGAAATATGGGCCGTGCTCTTTTACACTACCGCTTTCATGAACGGAATAAAATGAGAGATTGTAATGGCCTTTTGATACAGACGATTATTCTGATGTCGGAACCACCACAAATGATGGAATTCCTATTTATGGAATTTCTCAAATAAAAGAAAAAGGTCCAAGAAGGAAACGTAAAGACTGCTATTCTGACAGTGCCGAGCGTTAAGGCACAAGAAGTCGCATCCGTCTTGGTTGATGCTGGTATCAAGGGAATTCTTTGCTTCTCCCCAGTGCACCTATCTGTCCCCAAAGATGTGGTTGTACAATATGTGGACCCTAACCAGCGAACTCAAACCTTACTCTACTTCGAGAAAAGATGATGAGTAAGGTGAAAGGAAACAGACACTTTATGAAAAACCGATTATCGGTATAACAGGAAACCAAAGGGATATTCCTAACGATCAATTTATTCATATTAGTTATACTTCAACTGGCTTTATCGAGGGAGTCAATAAAGTTGGAGGAATCCCAATTATCTTACCAATTGGTGATGAAGCCTTAGCTCACACCTATATCACTATGATCGATAAACTGATCCTTACCGGTGGACAAAATGTCCAGCCTCATTTCTACGGAGAAGAACAGACTATCGAAAGTGATGATTATCTGCTTCAAAGGGATCTATTTGAACTAGCTCTCATCCGAGAGGCGCGGAAACAAAACAAGCCTATTTTTGGTGTCTGTCGTGGTACTCAGCTTTACAATGTTTCTATGGGTGGCACACTTCACCAAGACATCGAGAATCACTGGCAAGATAGCACTGCTCAATACACTACACAGACTATGGTCACTAAAAATGGCTCCATCCTCCATGAATTATACGGACCTACTTGTCAAATCAACTCATTCCATCACCAAAAGTATCAAGGATCTAGCGAAAAATTTAGAAGTTATAGCTTACGATCCTCGGGACAAGGTCATTGAGGCTGTTACCTCAACTGATGAAGTCCATTTCTTGGTGTGCAGTGGCATCCAGAATTCCTATTTCCCACAAGAACAGGTGATTTAGCCTTGTTTGATTATGTGGTCCACAAACTTTAGATCAAATCTGTTTTTCACGATAACTATAATAATTATTTTTTTGAAACGATTAAATGATCTAAAAGAACCAACCCCATTAGCTCACAAGCTTCTTTCATATGTTTGGTGACCTCGTCGTCATTCTTACTTGGTAAAGTCACTCCAGAAGGATGATTGTGCACAAGTATAATAGATGTCGCCAAGTGTTTGAGCGCATAATGCAAAAATCTCGCGCGGCTCAGCCATACTTCTAGTTACCGTTCCTACAAAGATTGTCTGCTGATGGATGATCTGGTTTTTGACTATTTAGATAAAATAGCGACCAAACATTCTTGCTTTTTTTATCTCCCAGTTCGACCTGCATTTTTGCGAGCTAGTTTCTGACTTCCAAGAATTTGCTCCCTCTCAGCACTTCAGCTTTGTTGATGCGACAGCCAAGCTCAATAATGGCTTGCAACTCAACAGCCTTCACAGGCCCAATTCCTGAAATTGTCTGTAATTCCTGTAAAAGTCAAATATTTCAGATCATTCAAGCTAGAAATCGATGATAATATCCTTTGAGAAACTTGAAAAACAGTTTCTTTTTGCTGCCTGTTCGCAAAAATATAGATAGCAATTCCTGATTACTAAGTTTATCCGCTCCTTCTCTTATCAGCCGTTCACGCGGCATCATGCTTATGTCATCCTGCAATGAAATACGATACATACCAACCTCCTTACTTATTAATTCGCTATTAAGTAAAAAGAACCTAAATAAATGAACTACACCCAAAAAGGTTAGACACAAAAATCTATCGATTAGGCGAGTTCATTTATTTAGGCTATTTCATTATTAATTGCTAAATCTTATCATATTTGTTGCTTGCTGTTATAACAGCCTCTCTAACGGATGTAGACCATTGTCCCTTAATAGCAGTGTCTAAAGTATCATTAATCCCCTTGATAGCCAACTTTCCTTCCTTTGCAACTTTACTAATCGCTTCCTTAGATTTGGTCTTAATACCATCACTTTTTACTAAGAATATGTGGAGCATAAACATTTGTTATCAAAGATTTTTCAATCTGTTTTTGAATAGCAAAGCAGACGCGTTCCTAAATCATCGAAATTTCCTATAGTAAATACACCTGTAATATCCTCAGTTAATGTTGTTGCCATTTTTAGCATCACTTCCTTTTTACTCTCTAGTTTTATTATTGTCATCTGCGACTATTCTCCTACAGCAGATAAGCCTCATCTAACTTATCATCTAGATATCGTCTTTCTCGTCGAAATTATCACTCTCTTTTTAAAGATTCTAATTCCAATATTTTTGCGCCTCCGTCAAGGCATCTTCCGATAACATTTGGTAAGATTCCATCTCTATTAAGAATCCTATAAAAATCCTGATCCGCATCAGTAGATTTCAAATAATGCAAAGTTTCTTCGTACTTTTCATCAAGAATATTTTTGTATGGCACTGACGCAGTTTGAAAAATAATCATTTCTTGCCTCAAATTCTTGCAACTTTTCTCGATGCCGATCTTCCAATTCTTCTAATTCTTTAGTTTTCTTTTCGACTTCACGTTGTGCTAATTCAAATTTCTCCATTGATTGAATTCCCTGCTAAAGCTATGTCTTCTTCGAGTTTTTGTCTATACCAGCTGCAATTTTTATCTTTTAATTTAGTCATTTCGTCTAATATTTGACTCGCTTTGTTGAGCTTATTTTGTAGAGAGATTTCTACATTTCCGACCACACTATCATGTGTGACACCACCAGCTGCAAAAGCCGATCTAATCTCATCAGGACTAAGACTACTGACCATAAACGGAGACTTGGTCGTTTCAAATAAAGACTCAACTTCTTCTACTCCTCTTTGTTTCTCAATCTTAATCTGATCCAAAAACTTGCTGAGCAGCATTAACAAGAGCATTTACCAATAGTAGCTTGCTCGCTGTCTAGAAAAATTCGTTCGTTGCTACTTAGGCCACCTCCGCTTTCTGTAAGTAAGCTTTTCATGCCATAATACCGCAACATTCTCGTTTTTGTTTCTAGGATGAGGGCATTCGCATTTCCTTTTGCAGTATTGGTCACAACATTGCCATTTTCATCAATGAGTTGACCTTTATTATTAAATCTCCAAGTATTATAACTATGATATTTATCCCCTAGACTATAGATCTTATCTGCCTTTTCTTTCCAAGAAAGTTTATCATCTTGTAAAATTCGTAAAGATTCATCAACAAAACTAGCATCTGTCATATTGACATAAATGGCAACGCCTGTTTTATTCCCCAAAATGTTCCCCAAAAACATATCATTTGGATTTCTAAAGTTACGAAATTGCTCTGGATGCGCCTGCATATAGGCTATTTCTTCTTCCGAAACAATATTATGAATATCTGGACCATTAAAGCCAACATTATTCCATCCCATTTTTAAGGCAGTATAAAGTGCCATAGACTCTCCCAAAGAATGACCATTCGTTGTTATAATGGCATTAGGATTTTCTTTACGAACCTTTTTCTCTACTCGCTGGGCAAACTCTAATGCTGTTTTTGACTGAACATCTACAATGTTTTCGACAACTTCCTTTTTAACACTATCGTTAAAATGTCCTTCTAGAATGCCTTTGCCCATCCCTGAAATTGAGGGGAGACCTGTTATCATTTTATCCGTAAAACCCATACCTAGATTTTCAATGTCATTCAGGACATCTTTTTTGTCTCCAAAATTGGTTCCAACATAAGAAACCACTACCTGACTGTAGTCTACGTTCCCTTGATTATCAACAGGAGCAACAGCCATAGCTTGCATGCTGTTTTTCCGTTAGTTCAGCAGGAGTTTCCAATAGCATCAATGACTTGGAATTGACGGCCGTTTATATCAATAGAATCTCCAATTTTTATTTTGCTGTTCACTTTTATAATTATCTGGATCAAATTTATACGCAGTACGAGCTATTTCTTTATAATCTTTTTCAGTAATCTTCGACATATTATTTACCTAAATTATATATAACTTCAATTCCTTCAAAGTGTCTCAAAAATCAGTCGGTTTTTCCTTTTTCATAAAGTCTTCTCACCTTTTTATAGGCTAAACTATAACCATTATCATAATTGTCATCTAAAACGAACTAATACTAATATTACTTCACTTTTAGAAAAACACTTCTAGACTGAGGCAAATTCTTTTTCTAGAGACATCTGTGAACTCAATTTTATTAATCCTTCATAGTTATTCACTAAAAACAAAGCTAGATCTTGTTTTTGAACTTCTTTTTCCTCTTCTTCTGTCAATGTAACCATCTCCTTCTGTCCGTCTGCTGACTACAGGCACTGAGTGTTCCCATACATAGAAATCCAATAAATACTATCAAAAGCAACTTATATATTTTCATAAATACTCCTTTCCTCTATAGAGTTCAAAACCTTCAACTATGCTACATAATTATATTATAGCAAAACAATTATAAAATAAAGCAAGCGTTTTACATATTTCGTAATCCCTTTTTAATATAATGAAACTAAATCTTATGTACTTTTACTGACTCAATAGAAGCATCAATGACTCGGAATTTCGACCGTTAACGTCAGATTCCTTTCCCACACTAAATTGTTCTTCTGCTTTTATATTCTTTCGGATCCAAATTATAGACTTTTTAGATATTATGTTGTAATCTTTATCAGTCAACGCGCATTTAATAATCCTCGTAATAACTAACATCTACTCCGTCTAAACTAGTTAACTGTGTTGGAGTTTTCTTCTCATCAAATGAAAGTCTTTGGGATCATATCCTATTGAATAATATCCATCTTTACTTTCTAACTCTGTTGGTAAAAATATAACTATTATCATTGACCTTTATAGTGATTGTATCACCCGTCCCAAAAACCACCTTTTTATGAAAATTTACAAATTCTATTTTCACATTTTTGATAATGATTTACCAGGTACAAAGCAATTTTCTCTTCTTCTTTACGAAGTTTCTTTTTTTCCTCTTTTGTCATAGTAATTTTCTCCTTCTGTCCGTTTTTCTGTTGACTACAGGCACTGAGTATTCCCAACCCTAGAAATCCGATAAATACTATCAAAAGTAACTTAGATATTTTTCATATAATATTCCTTCTTTTATAAAACATACAATCTTCAACTATACTAACATAGTTATATTATAGCAAAATGATTATAAAACAAGCAGGCGTTTACATCATTTTGCAATCCCTCTAATATCAATAAAACTAAATCTTATCTACCATCATAGAATAACTCAAAATTTTCGACCGTGACCATCAATCAATTCTCCAACTGATTATTGTTTCTCTGAATGATCTAGTGTATCGAGCTCATAAACATAGGTCGTAATTGTATCATAATCTGCATCCGTTATATCTCATTTATTTTTCTCCATATATACAACATATAATTGAGCCTCTGATAATTTTGTAAATTTAGAAGGAACTTCCTTCCGTTTTAGTTCCTCTGAGCTATTATGATAGACCAAGCCATAATGCTGTATATCGTAACTATCTTTTAAGTCTGTTGAAACTTCTATTTTATCGTTTACCGAGAAATAAATGAATCTAGGTCTACCAAGTCCGCCTTTTGAAATACTTACAAACTCTATTTTATGAACATCCTCAAAATTATTGACCAAAAATAAAGCAAGAGCCTCTTCTTGTTTTCTGATTATTTTTTTCTCTTCTGCTGTCAATGTTACTTCCTCCTTCTGACCGTTTTTCTGTTGACTACAGGCGCTGAGTATTCCTATCCCTAGAAACCCAATAAATACTATCAAAAAGTAACTTAGATATTTTCATAAATATTCCTTTCTTTTTATGCAACGTCATCAATAACTTGAAATTGACGATTTCATAACTCAATTATATTATCTTTCTATAATCAATTTACTTTTTCCTCATAATATATCACTTCAATCCCATCAAGACTGGTTAATTCCGTAGAATTTTCTTTTTATTAAAGTGAAAATCACTCGGATCATAATCAACAGAATATCTTTCACTATCATCGTTAAATATAATTGGTTTTATATAACTATCATCATTGACAATAACACTATTGAATCTGCTATCCCAAATCCTCCTGTGAAATTTATCAAACTTAATCTTTTTCACATCCTCGTAATGATTCACCAAATACAAAGCTATTTCTCTTCCTCTTTACGAAGTTCCTTTTCTTCTTTTTGTCATAGTAACTTTCTCTTTTCTGTCCTGTTTTTCTGATGACTACAGGCACTGAGTGTTCCTATCCCTAGAAACCCAATAAATACTATCAAAAGTAACTTAGATATTTTCATAAATACTCCTTTTCTTTATAAATCTCAAAAATCTTCAACTATACTACCTATAGCATATTTTTAATAAAAACAATCATATATCAAGCAAATTTGTTCGTTCTTTGGTTCAAGTTGTAAGCCTCTTTTGCTAATTTATTATGATTTTTATCTGAAATGGAGATCACCTTTCTATCTCCTCATAATATTTAATCTCAATATTTTTAGATTATCTAATTGAGTTGGCGGATTCTTTTCATTCAGATGAAAGTTCTCAGGATTATAGCTAATAATATACTCGCCACTTGGATCTCCTAAAGTAATTGGTTTTTATAATTATTTGAATTTATCTTAACAGATATAGAACCCCCGTCCCAAAAACCACCTTTATAAAAATTTACAAATTCTATTTTTCACATCTTCATAATGATTCACCAAATACAAAGCAATTTGCTCTTCTTCTTTATGAAGTCTCTTTTTATCTTCTGCTGTCATTATGAAATCAAACTTCTTTTCTGCTGTTTTTGGACTGGCTACAGGCAGTGATACTTCCAAAACATATAAATGCTATAAAAATATTAAAAATGATTTATATATTTTCATGATAATTTCCTTTCCTGACTAAAAAGAGTACCATACTAACATAAGTATAGCACAATCTAATAGAAGGCATATTCTTTGAAAGCGTTCTAGTATCTGTTCGTATATCATTTTAGTTTTATCAATCAAAAACGAAGTAACTCTTGTTACTTCGTTTTTACAATATTCTTATTTATAGCTGCATTTGATTATAAGATCGACTGAAAGCATCTAAAATATCTTTTGGTGCCTTGTCATAGTCAATCGTACTTTCAAGCGTACCTTTAACAATAGTTCGACTGGTTGCTGCTGCATCCTCACATGTGACTAAAGTGATCTCAGCAACTCCTTCTGTGTCATTGATGACATCCACGCGCTCTGGTGCGACACTTTCTATACTAGAAATCGTATAGGTATAGATCTTATCCTTATCCGTGATATAGATTTTCATCCCTATTTTGGCACGGTCTAGCGGTGAAAAGAGCATGTCACTGGCTCCAGTAATTCCAAAGACGTGATGGCTAGCTAAGGCGTAATTCCCTTGTCCCATTTGTTGATCTTCTTTCATAGTGCCAGCACCATAGTAAAGGCCAACATTATCCAAACCTTTGAAAAATTGGCAGATTCATCGAAACTTCAGGAATTGAAATGCCACCGATAACTGGCAATTTTTGAGCCTGCCACTGAGCATTAATCACCGCTTCTGTAGAAAGAGATTGGACATCGCTAAACTCGAAACTTGACTCGACTGCCTTATTCTGCTTGATTTCTTCCTTAGAGACCTTGCTAACCTGGTATTGATTCGTGTGCCAAACCATGATCATATTTCGGATAGACGAGTTGAAAAATCAGAGCTAGGGCAACTAGAAATAAAAGGAAAACCGCGCAGTTAATGATGAAATTTTTGAGCTTGAATTTCTTCTTAGATTTCTTCACATTCATCCTCCTCTTATTCTACTTCTTCCTCATCGTCTTTTTCATCAGGCGCAACCGTTGTAAAGGTAACAATCTGAGCATTTTGGTCCAGACGCATAACCTTCACTCCCATAGTTGAGCGGCCTGTCTGAGAAATATTAGCCACACTGGTACGGATAATGACACCTGTATTGGTGATAATCATCAAATCTTCTTCGCCAGTGACGGTCATCAGACCAGCGAGAGGTCCGTTCTTATCAGTGATATTGGCTGTTTTTATCCCTTTACCACCACGGCCCTTGGTTGGATACTCACTGGCAAGAGTTCGCTTACCATAGCCTTTTTCGGTGATGACAAGCACTTCGTCACCCTCAGTAATCACACCTGCTCCAACGACTTGGTCGCCGTCACGCAGATTGACCCCCACGAACACCAGTCGCTATACGGCTCGTATGCTTCGGACAGCTGTCTCATTGAAGCGGACAGAATAACCAAACTTAGTACCAATGATAACGTCTGCAGCACCGTCCGTCAGAAAGACATTGATAAGCTTCGTCTTCATCTTTTCAAATTCAGGGCCTTGAGACCGTTCTGACGGATATTAGCAAATTCTGTCACGCTGGTTCGTTTAACCACACCTAGACGGGTCGTAAAGAAGAGATAGGAATGATCGCTACTGTCTTGCTGGACATTAATAATGGTCTGAATGGTCTCTCCTTCATCCAGTTTCAAGAGATTGACCACTGGCAAGCTCCTTAGCTGTACGGCCATACTCAGGGATTTCATATCCTTTTGAGACGATAAACTCGGCCTTTTGTTAGTAAAGAAGAGCAGTCTATCGTGGGTACTTGTTGAAACCAGCTCTTTGACGAAGTCATCATCTTTGACACCAGTTCCTTGAACGCCGCGGCCTCCGCGTTTCTGAGCAGTGAATTAGCCTGATTCAGACGTTTTGATATAGCCTTTATTGAGACAGGGTAATCAAAACATCTGCTTCCTCAATCAAATCTTCATCTTCAATAGAAAGGACTTCTCCCACCATCAGCTCAGTTCGGCGGTCATCCGCAAATTTACGTTTGACCTCATCTAGCTCTTCCTTGATAATTGCGACAACGCGCTCTGGCTTAGCCAAAATATCAGCCAAGTCCGCAATCAAAGCAATCAGTTCGTCGTATTCTGACTGAATCTTATCACGTTCCAAACCAGTCAGACGGCGCAGACGCATATCAAGGATAGCCTGGCTCTGGCGCTCAGAAAGTTCAAACTTAGCCATCAATTCAGCTTGGGCTTCTGCGTCCGTCTCGCTATTACGGATAATGCGAATCACTTCATCAATGTGATCCAGCGCAATCAGCAAACCAGCCAAGATGTGCGCTCGAGCTTCCGCCTTTTCTTTATCGAAAGCCGTCCGTCGAGTCACTACTTCTTTTTGGTGCTCAATGTAGGCCAACAAAATCTCACGTAGAGATAGAATCTTCGGCACGCCATTTTGAATAGCCAGCATATTGAAGCTGAAATTGGTCTGCATCTGAGTCAGCTTGAAAAGATTATTTAGAATGACATGTGCAGAGGCATCTCGACGAACCTCGATGACAAAACGAACTCCTTCACGGTTGGACTCATCACGAACAGCTGTGATACCGTCAATGCGCTTTTTCCTGCACCAAACGAACAATATGCTCATGGACCTTAGTCTTATTCACCATATAAGGAAACTCGGTTACGACAATTCGCTCACGGCCATTTTTCATCTCTTCAATTTCAGTGCGAGAACGAAGAACAATCGAACCCTTCCCGTTTCATAAGCACGGTGAATACCAGACTTACCCATCACCAGTGCTCCTGTCGGGAAATCTGGGCCAGGCAGGACTTCCATGATATCCCGAGTTGTTGCTTCCGGATTGTCCACGACAAGTTTAACTGCATCAATAGACTCACCGAGATTATGTGGAGGGATATTAGTCGCCATCCCAACGGCAATCCCTGTCGCACCGTTCACAAGCAAGTTAGGGAAGCGAGCAGGAAGAACCATAGGCTCTCTCGCTGGCATCATAGTTGTCGATATAATCAACAGTGTTTTTGTTGATATCACGAAGCATTTCCAGAGCAATTTTGCTCATACGTGCTTCTGTATAACGCTGGGCTGCGGCCCCGTCTCCGTCCATCGAACCGAAGTTTCCATGGCCGTCTACCAGCATGTAGCGATAGCTCCACCATTGAGCCATCCGCACCATCGCTTCATAAATAGAGGAGTCGCCATGCGGGTGGTATTTACCCATGACATCCCCTGTGATACGAGCTGATTTCTTGTGAGGCTTATCAGGCGTAACGCCTAGCTCATTCATGCCATAAAGAATCCGGCGATGAACCGGCTTAAGACCATCGCGAACATCTGGAAGAGCCCGAGCCACGATAACACTCATTGCATAATCGATGAAACTGGTCTTCATTTCGCTGGTCAAATTGACATCTACTAAGTTTCTATCTTGCATTAAAAATGCCTCATTTCAATATTAAATCACTATCTCATTATACCACATTTTAGCTATATTTTCAGTATTTAAAACCGAATATAAAAACGTTTACATAGCCTTTTAGGGGTCAAAATACCACGGTGAGCCGTGACAAACTGTATCAAAAGTGGTAGAATGTAATTGTATGGGGAAAACCCCAAAAATAATAAGGAGATGTTTAGAAATGACTGCTACTAAACAACATAAAAAGTCATCCTTGTCGGTGACGGTGCCGTAGGTTCATCTTACGCTTTCGCGCTTGTTAACCAAGGAATTGCACAAGAGCTTGGAATTATCGAAATTCCACAATTACACGAAAAAGCTGTAGGTGATGCGCTTGACCTTAGCCACGCCCTTGCCTTCACTTCACCTAAAAAGATCTACGCAGCTCAATACTCTGACTGTGCAGACGCTGATCTTGTTGTTATCACTGCGGGTGCGCCTCAAAAACCAGGTGAAACTCGTCTTGACTTAGTTGGTAAAAACCTTGCCATCAACAAATCAATCGTAACACAAGTTGTTGAATCAGGTTTCGATGGTATCTTCCTTGTTGCTGCTAACCCAGTTGACGTTTTGACTTACTCAACTTGGAAATTCTCAGGCTTCCCTAAAGAACGCGTTATCGGTTCAGGTACTTCACTTGACTCAGCTCGTTTCCGTCAAGCACTTGCTGAAAAATTGGATGTTGATGCTCGTTCAGTTCACGCCTACATCATGGGTGAGCATGGCGATTCAGAATTCGCTGTTTGGTCACATGCAAACATCGCAGGTGTAAACCTTGAAGAATTCCTTAAAAGATACTCAAAAATGTTCAAGAGTCTGAATTGATCGAATTGTTCGAAGGTGTTCGTGATGCTGCTTACACAATCATCAACAAGAAAGGCGCTACATACTACGGTATCGCTGTAGCCCTTGCTCGTATTACAAAAAGCTATCCTTGACGATGAAAATGCCGTACTTCCACTTTCAGTCTTCCAAGAGGGCCAATACGGTGTGAAAGATGTCTTCATCGGTCAACCAGCAGTTGTTGGTGCACACGGTATCGTTCGTCCAGTAAATATCCCATTGAACGATGCAGAAACTCAAAAAATGCAAGCATCTGCTAAAGAATTGCAAGCAATTATTGATGAAGCATGGAAGAATCCAGAATTCCAAGAAGCATCTAAAAACTAATCAGAAAAAACATCTCCTGATAAAAAGGGGATGTTTTTGTTTTATGGGATCTGTCAGCAAAATATCAAGCAAGTAAGGAACAATCAGCTCTCCCTCTAAGTCCTCCAAAGAAGAAAGCCAAATAAAGTCTGTATGCTCTTCTGGATCCAATAGGATATCGCGCTGCTCTATAATCTTAGCCTCATAAACCAAGCGTGTAAAAAACAGCATTTTTTTCTTGAGTCAAACTGACTATCTTCATGAATGATCTTATCAATCCGAATCTTTTGATTAACCTCTTCCATAGCCTTGTGTAGAGCTGCTTCTCTGGGTAGTTCGTTCTCTTCTACGCTTCCGCCAGGAATATCCCAATAGCATGGATAGACATTAGGAAGGCCGCGCTTTATTTTAGAGCGTTTGATTAGCAGATACTTTCCGTCTTTCTCAATCAAGGTATGAGCGATTAACTTCACCACCATAGCTGTCTCCTCTCTTAGAAAACAAAAAGGACTCTCACGAGTCCAAGCTTTAGTCATCCACCTGAGAGAATCGAACTCCCATCTCAAGAACCGGAATCTTACGTGATATCCATTACACTAAGGGTGGCAACTTATTTATTATAACTAATTTTTCACAAAAACAAGCCTAAATAGCCCCTTTTGCGAAATTTCTAATCTGATCAAATCAAAAAGATTAACTCTCAAAGAAAGTTAATCTTTTTAATCTCTTATTTCTTTTCAATATGATCCGCTAGTTCTTCTTGGGCTTTTTTTGTTAGATTCCAACGTTTTTTTCTTGCCATTTCTTCTTAGCTTCTTCATATTCTTTGCTCGTTACAATCTCACTTCTAGGCTTCGTATATTTTAAAGTTGAAGGAGATCCCTTGATTCCAACGAGTGAATAGGCACGACTGAAAGGTTTGGACTTACTTACAGAAGGACTACCGCCTCCTGAAATGGTCGGCATGATAATCCCACTATCAAGCAACCAAGCTTGTGCATCCGCATATTTTTCATAGCGAACTTTCACATCTGTCGTTTCAGCATTTGCTTCTTCCAACATCTTAGTATAAGTGTCCAAGCCCAACTCTTTCATCTTGTCCATATCTTGACCTGGCTCAAAACCAAAGTTTTGCAAGCTGGCACCATTATTTACATTTAGAGTATCTAAGTAGGTAGATGGGTCTTGATAGTCAGCTGACCAGCCCCCTGTATAGAAGTCATAGTCCTTTTGAGCAGCAGTATTTTGCAAAAATAGGTGATGTTGTTCAAATCATCCACACTAATCTTCTGCAGGTCAATCACTACATTTTCTGCACCCAAGGTTGATTCAATTGATTGTTTTTACTGAACTTGCCCATTGGATGCCCACCTTGTCAGCCTGGTCTACAGGAAGGTCTAAATGGATTGGGAATTGAACTCCCTTAGACTCTAAAGCTTCCTTAGCCTTGGCAAATCTTGCCTTGGCTTTTTCTGGATTATAATAAGCATCTTGAGCATCTGTCAGATCAATATTCGCCCATTCTGTACCATAATTCACTAATTTAGAAGCAACAACTTGGCCAAAAGTTTGATCGCCAATTTGAACAAATGTTGGAGGAACAAGCGTATTTCTCAACAACTTGGTAGCTCCATCTTTACCATTACTTTGCGCACCATAAGAAGTCCGGTCAAGGGCAAAATTGACGGCCTGACGGAAATCCTTATTTGAAACCGCTTCTTTTGTTGCATTCTTTTGATCATCACTTGTTTTGGAAGTGTGATTGTATGATTGACGGTTGAAGTTGAAATTAAAGTAATATGAGGTCGCATCCTGTGGGCTATAAAGGATATTGTCCGCATATTTCTTCTTAACTGCCGCAAATCCCGAAGTATTCGGATAGAGACAGGGCACCACTATAAGCACCATCACTGAAGTTGCGAATTAGAGATTCTTGGTCTGATCCATCGTAGTAGGTTAATTTGACATGTTCTAGACTGACCTTGTCTTTATCGTAATAATTTGGATTCTTAACGAATTCCATAGACGATTTAGAAGTCAAAGATTTCAAAAAGGAAAGGACCGTTGTAAAGAATACTTGATGGATCAACAGAGACCAAAATCTTTTTCCTTTAGACTTCAAAAATTCTTCATTGACAGGGAACAAGATATTATTCGTCGTTTTAGAGTTCCAATAAGGCTCTGAGCGCGTCAGCGTGTATTGAACCGTATAATCATCCACTGCCTTTACTCCGACTTTGGAGAAGTCTTTTTCATTACCTTTGACATAGGCATCTAAGCCACTAATCGAGTCCTGAATCAGGTAAAGGGCTTCAGACTTCTGGTCAGCCACATATTTAAGTCCAGTCACAAAGTCTTGAGCTTTCACATTTGCAACTTCTTCGCCATCAACATTGAACCACTTAGCATCCTTACGAAGCTTATATGTGTAAGTCAGGCCGTCTTGAGAAACTGTCCATGATTCTGCAATAGAAGGAACTAGATTTCCATATTCATCATTTTCCAAAAGACCATCTACAAGGTTTGTAATAACGTCTGATGTAGTTGCACGGTTAGTGGTCAGGTAGTTCAAGCTATCTGGATCGCTGGCATAAACATAAGAATATGTAGTTGTGCTGGATGAAGATTTGCCACAAGCTGACAAGAATACTCCTGCACTGAGTACCACTCCAGTAGCTAAAAAGCATTTTTGATACTTTCATAAATACACCTCAAAAATTGAGAGAAAAGTCCAAGAATAAGAGGATCGGAAATAAAGATAAGCCCTTATTTTATTTAGTATCCTCTTAGTTCAACCCTCTATGTTATATTTTATAACATAGTCTATTATACCAGAATTCTGATAAAAAGTAAATAGAGGAATCAGAGAGTGATTATGGAAAAATTTCTGAAAACTACCTCCAATTCTATGTTATATTTTATAACATAAGCTATTATACCAGAATTCTGATAAAAAGTAAATAGAGGAATCAGAGAGTGATTATGGAAAATTTCTGAAAACTACCTCCAACCAATCCAAATTGACAAAATATACAGATTAAGCATATAATAAACTCAATGTAAACAAACGAGGAAATCACCGTGAATTCTAATTATATTACCCGCCTCAAGCGCTCCGAGGACAGTTAAGAGGCATTCAAAAATGATTGAAGAGGACAGGGAATGTTCAGATATTCTCCACACAGTTATTAGCCGTCCGCTCCAGCGTTGACCGTGTTATTGAGATGGTTATTACTGAGAATTTAACGGATTGCCTAGAAAATCCATCTGATGATCCGAAAAAGCAAAGGGAAAGAATAGAGAAAAGCTATTCATTTTCTGGTAAATCGAAAATAAGAAGAGGAAAAAGGATTCAAGCAACGACTTGAATCCTTTTTATCTTTTATTCCGTCTCTCCAGACCAAGCGTTCATGCCACCTGATACGTTGGTCACATCAAAAGCCCTGCATGGCGAGAAATTGGCAAGCGGTCGCTGAACGATGCACCTCCTTGGCAAATGACATAGTATTTGTAGTCAGGATCCAGCTTTTTATAGCCAGTTTCCAACTCACTAAGCGGAAGATTTCCAGCATTTGGGATATGACCCGCTTGAAATTCATGTCTTTTCGCGCACATCTACGATGGCCAATTTTTCAGATTGATACTGCTTTTCAAGTCAGCCACTGATATAGTTTTCATTTTTCTACTCCTTCTGGTTTTACCATTTTATACAAAGCATAAGCTCCGTCTAAATTTTTCACTGCAAATCCTGCTTGTTTTAAGATTCGCTCGGCAATATAGCTGCGCAGACCGCTGTGGCAGCTCACGATATATTCTTCTTCCTTATCCAGCTCAGCCAAGCGTTCTCTGAGTTCATTCAGAGGAATATGGACTGTCTTGTCCGCCTTTAAGCGTCCTTGCTTAAATTCATTGAGCGTCCGAACATCTAAAAAGACTTTCCCGCTTGCCAACTCGTCTTCCAGCTGGTGCCATTGGATATTTTCACTCAAGCCTTCCGCTAGATTCATAGCTGCATAGCCCAGCATATTGACCAGATCCTTGGCTGAGCCAAAAGGTGGTGCATAGGTGAACTCCAGCTCTGGCAAATCAAAAATCGTGAGATTGCCCTTGATAGCTGTCGACAGAATATCAATCCGCTTATCAACGCCTTTTTGCCCACACCTTGAGCACCATAGATTTTTCCAGTTTTTGGCTCAAAGAGCAATTTCAAGGTCAAGTCAGTCGCACCTGGATAGTAGCCTGCATGATCCTTACCGCTGACATGAATCGCTTGATAAGGCAGCTGATTTTGCTGAAGGAAACGCTCGTTCAGGCCTGTGGAAGCGGCTGTCATATCAAAGATACGCACAATAGCCGTACCAATGCTTCCCTTATTCTTCCGCTCCAAGCCAGCAATAACATCTGCTACCTGACGACCTTGTCGATTAGCAGGCGAAAGCTAGGGCAATCAGGGCATCTTCACCAGTGATTTCCTGCTTGACAAGGATAGCATCGCCGACTGCAAAAATATCTTTCTGGCTTGTTTCATAATGCTCGTCGACCAAGATGCCCCCACGAAGACCAGTTTCAATCCCTGCTGCCTTAGCCAAGCTATTTTCAGGCTGGACCCCGACAGAGAGAATGGTCACATCTGAAGCCAATTTTTGACCATCTTCCAAGACGATTATTTTGCCATTTTCTTCGAAGCGAGTAGCTGACTGGGAAGTAATGACCTTCACCCTTGTCCGCTAATTCAGCTTGGACAAAAAGCTGCCATTTCCTCATCCAGCGGTGGCAAAACATGCGGCGCTTTTTCTACGATTGTTACATTCAAGCCACGCTTGCGTAGATTTTCAGCCGTTTCCAGACCGATAAATCCAGCACCTACGACAACAACCTCCTTGTGGCTCTTTATCCAAGGCTAACATGATCTGATCCAAGTCTGGAACATTGCGCAAAGTGAATACATTATTTGCTTCTGAAAGTCCTTCAATCTCAGGAATAAAAGGCTTCGCCCCCGGTGAAAGAATCAGCTTGTCATACTGCTCTGTGAACTCTGAACCGTCATGAGCCACCGTCACCGTATGATCTTCAGGCGAAATTTTTCACCACCTCATGAAAAAGGTCGCACATCCAAGTTAAAACGCGCCTTGAGACTTTCAGGTGTTTGAACCAAGAGAGCATCTCGCTCAGCAATTTCACCAGAAATATAATAAGGCAGACCGCAGTTCGCAAAAAGATACAAAAGGACCTTTTTCAAAAATCACAATTTCAGCATCTTCCATCATCCGTCTTAAACGTGTTGCCGCAGACATACCGCCTGCAACTCCACCAACGATAATAATTTTCATTGTTTAACCCCTTCTACTTAATGGTTTTCCCTGTCCAAGCGCTCATACCACCGCGGACATTGACAACATCATAGCCCCTTTTTCTTCAGCTTTTTCGCTGCCATCTTGCTCCGCACGCCTGAATGGCAAATAACGTAAATCGTCTCCTTTTAGCTGGAGCAAATTGACCAATTTGGCTCAAAAGGAATATTCTGGGCCTCTTTGATATGTCCTCTACGAAATTCGGATGGTGTCCGTACATCAATTAGTTGGATATTGGACTTCAATCGCTTCTCCAACTCATCCGTTGAAATACTATCTATTTTTGTAAAATGAAACATATTTTTCTCCTTTATACCCCTATAGGGTATATTAAAACACTAAGAAGAGAAAATGTCAAGGAAAACGATTTCAATTTTTTTACCAAAAATAAAAATCCTGATCTTGAGACAGGGATTTTTATCAATAATGAATTATTTCGCAATTGGATACACTGATACTTGTTTTCTTATCGCGACCTTTACGTTCAAAGCGTACTACGCCTTCAACTTTTTGCGAACAATGTATCATCTCCACCGCGGCCAACGTTAACACCTGGGTAGATGTGTGTACCGCGTTGACGGTAAAGGATAGATCCTCCAGTTACAGTTTGTCCGTCAGCTGCTTTAGCTCCAAGACGTTTTGCTTGTGAATCACGTCCGTTTGACGTTGAACCTCCACCTTTTTGTGGGCGAAAAGTTGCAAGCTTGCAAGATTCATTTTTAACATAGTGTTTTTTTCCTCCGTAGTTAGTTTTCTGTGATAACTCTGGTTTGGACGAACTCAGAAGAGTTCTCCGATAAGTTTGCCATTCCCAAGAAAAATGATTCAAAGAAAAGCTGAGTCATTTCTCTCTGATGCGGCGGAATATCCATAGGGATTTCTACTCGTAAATATCCGCCTTCTTCTTCGTTTAATTCTAGGATTGGTTCATAGCCTGCAAATTTTTCAATTGAATTGATGAAATTTATGGCAAGCGTAGAAACCGATGCACACACGACATCAAAGCCGTATTCGCCACTTTCGGCGTGTCCAGTAATTTCCGCACTCCTCAGCTCGCCATCTTCGGCTCTCTCAAAGACTGCCTGTATCATGTGTTCTCCTTAAAATTAAGCGTTGATTGCGTTGATGACAACTTTAGTGTAAGGTTGACGGTGACCTTGTTTGCGGTGGCTACCTTTTTAGGTTTGTACTTGAAAGTAACGACTTTCTTTTTGTTTTCCTTGTTTTTCAACAGTTCCAACTACAGTAGCTCCAGAAACAAGTGGAGTTCCGACAACAGTTTTATCACCACCAACAAGAACAACTTCGTTAAAAGTCACTTCTTGACCAGCTTCAACATCCAATTTTTCAACGTAGATAGCTTGACCAACTTCAACTTTAACTTGTTTTCCGCCAGTTTTGATAATTGCGTATGTGCTCATTATGCACCTCCTATGATTTTTGGGGTTTCCCCGTATTTTTGTGAAGACTCGCCTAGCATCGTGGGACGAACCACTTTTATACTCACTATGTGGGCAACGATGTTCGAGCGGTTGCACAGGCCGTGCATAGTCAACATTCTTAGTATAGCACTTCTACTAACCTTTTGCAAGTAATTTTTATTTAATGAAAACGGATTTTTCACGTTTATTAAATTCTTTAATGAATAAAAGATAATCTGTCCTTTTGTTATTTATTTCTACATCAACTATAGTAGGTGTCTTTAGTTTTGATTTTAAGTTTCGGGCTAGACTTTGACTGGAGTTTGCAATGTTGACTGTACGCTTGCCAGTTCCAGTGTTAATCGTTAAGGTAACACTGGAATAACCAGACTTTCTAGTTCCAACATAAGTATCTATCTCAGAAAGTACGGCCATCTTAGTTACTGTTTCTTGATTTGTAAAAATAATGGTATCGCCAGATACCATTGGTCATCTGATAGCCTTCATAAGCAGGAAAGATAAAAACATAAGAAGAACGCCAATTATTGTGACAAAAATAGCTCTGCCTGTACTTTTTTGGCTTTGACGTATGGTATTCCATTTATTTCTCATGGCCTTCTTGACAGAGCCAGCTTCCTTAATATCTTTATGATATCCCCAAAATAAGAGAGCATACAAGCTTTAGGAAAATCTGAAATGAACTAAGAGACCAATAAAATAAGTCCAACTTGGTTCCCTACCAATCAAAGCATTATCTTGTCCATCTTTCCAAGACAATGCCCGCATGAGCCCACTCAAGAAATAATCCCACTCGTTCTAAATATCCCTTTTATCTTCAGCATAGATGGATATAATTTCCAGATTCTTTTAGTAAAAAAAGCTACTTCTAAACTCCTACAACAAGTCCTCAATCAGCTCATCAACTTCATCAGTCTCTGCTTGTGGTCTGATTTCTGTAATCATGATGCCTGCAACAGCGCGTTCTACCAAGCCTTCAACATCTAGACGAGCTTCGTACTGCTCAGCATTCTTGATTTTTGGATTAGTTTTAGGCCGATCTGGCGCAAAAATAGTACAGCAATCTTCAAATGGCTGGATAGAGATTTGGAAAGTATCGATTTTTTTCTGCAATCTCAATGATTTCCAGCTTATCCATAGTCACGACAGGACGAATAACCGGTGTATTGGTTACAGCGTTGATAGCCTGCATACTCTCGATGGTTTGACTGGCCACCTGACCAAGACTTTCTCCATTGATAATGACTTGACCGCCCCGCTCCTCTCGAATCCGGTCTGTAATGCGCATCATAAAGCGACGAGTCAGTGTCATCAGATAAGCTTCTGGAGCCTTGGCCTTGATTTCCTCTTGTATCTCTGTAAAAGGCACTTCGATAAACTGGATGTTGCCACCAAATTTGGTCAATTTCCGTGTCAAATCTTGAGCTTTTTCAAAGCGCCTGGACTGGTGTAAGGCGGACTGGCAAAGTGAACTGCTTCAATATCTACACCGCGCTTGAGAGCCAAATAGCCCGCCACTGGTGAGTCAATCCCACCAGACAGCATGAGCATACCCTTGCCTGAAGTGCCCACTGGCAAGCCTCCAGCGCCACGAATCGTCTCATAAGAGATATAGGCCGCTTCTTCTCGAATCTCGACACGTAGGTCAATATCTGGCGCTTTCATCTTGACCTGAACATTTGGAATGGCCTTAAAAACAGCATCCCCCAATGTCTGATTGAGCTCGCGGCTATCCAATTCAAAGCTGTGATCACTGCGTTTGCTGGAAATCTTAAAGGTCATACCTTCTTGATAGACTTCCTTCATGATGGTTTGGACAGCTTCGATTAGGGCTGGCACAGATTTTTCAATTTTATAGGATGGTGAGAAATTCTGAATCCCAAAAATCTGTTTGAGTGACTCGGCGACTGGCTGATAGTCTGTTCCATGCAGATAGACATGGGTCCGGTCACGGTCAGCCTTGACATGGACCTGCGGATAGACTGACAAAACAGCCTGAATATTACGTTTGAGTTTGTTGATAAAGCGCATGCGGTTCTTGCCCTTGGTAGAAAGCTCACCATAGCGCACCATAATTTCTGAATATTGCATTGTTTACCTTACTTTTCTGGTTTTTTCGTAAATAATTTTAAAAGTCGTCAAGAACTGCTCCATCTGGCTCATATCGTTGTCCAGATCTAAACTGATACGGACGGCAGTTTGAGCGAGAGACTTTTCGACCCCCATAGCAATCAGCGTACCCTGCTGGCTTACCGGCCTTAGAAGAGCAAGCGCTGGTCGTCGAGATATAAATCTCGTAGTCTTCAAATGCGTGGACGACGACTTCACCCCCGCACTCCCTTGATACCAAAGGTCAGGATATGGGGAGCAAAATCTTCCAAGCCTGAGAAGATCACCACATCTGGATACTTCTGCAGCTCTTCAAGGATAATCTTCTTCATCTGAGCCGTCCGCTGGGCAAATACTTCTTGCTTTTCCATGGACAAACGCAGAGCCTTGGCTGTCGCTGCAATACCAGCTAAATTTTTCTGTTGTGGAGCGCTTATCCGACTCCTGGCCGCCACCATTCAAGAGCGGGCTGATTTTCTTGCCAGACTTGATATAGACAAATCCTACGCCCCGGACACCGTGAAATTTATGACTGGAAAATGTCGCAAAATCCACGCGATCCGTCAGATAAGCAGCTGTTGGAATCTTCGTGACAGCCCTGTACAGCGTCCACATGAAAGGAAATAGTTAGCTTATCTGCTAGCAGTTCAGATATCTTCTGGATAGGCTGAATACTGCCGATTTCGTTATTGACAGCCATGACCGAAACCAGAGTGGTGTCTGGTCGAATCAGCTCCGCTAGCTTGTCTACCTCAACAAAGCCTGCCTTATCAACTGGAGCAAAATCGACTTCAAATCCCCGACTCTGCAGCCAGAGGGCTGATTCTTTAACCGCTGGATGCTCGATGTTAGATACAATGATGTGTTTGCCAAAGGGAACTTTTTCAAAAGCAACTCCTTTAAGCACCCAGTTGTCCCCTTCTGTTCCTCCAGACGTAAAAAAAATCTCCGACGAAGACTTGCCTAAAAGCTCTGCTATTTGCCGGCGAGAGGCCTCTAAGAGACGGGTAGCCTGGCTGCCCAAACTATGCAGGCTAGAAGGATTACCCCAGATTTTAGAAGCCACTTCTGTATAGGTAGCCAGCGCCTCTGGATAGGGCTTGGTTGTCGCTTGAATTATCTCAAATAAATCATCTTTTTCCCTCTGTATTTATCAGTAAAAATCAATACTCCTATTGTAACACGAAACGAGCCTAGAATAAGAAAAGGGCGCAGTTCCTACCTGATAAATTTGGAACCGGCCCTGAAGACGATTACTTCGCCTCGCCTAATTATATCTAATTTTTAAATAATCTTCAATCAAGAAAAGCTGTCTCTTCAATTGATTTATCCGTAATATTGATGACCTCCGTCTGATATTTTCTAAAGACTTCTTCAGCTTTGGAACCAATGACTTGACCCAGATGACTTTTGGCTTTTCAAGGGATGATATTGGGAAATTCCTCAATGATTATAAAGAAAAAGTTGCAACGCAGGATCCTTTCCAAAGCTCGACCAAGAAGGTGTCGAGACATTGATGAAATTGAGCGATTGAAAAAGCTCGCAAGTAGATCCAGACTTGTCCATCGGAGTTTGTGGCGAAGTTGGCGGTGATCCAGCTTCCATTCCTTTCTTACAAAGGAATCGGTGTCACTTATGTCTCCTGCTCCCCTTATCGAGTCCCAGCAGCTCTCGGCTAGCTGTAGCCCAAGCTGCCCTTAACTCTGAAACAACTCCAAAGTAGCTCTAACATTTTGATAAAACAAAACAGCTCTAAGAGGCTTATCTCTCCGCCTTTTAGAGCTGTTGTTCTTCATTCTTTGTGTGCGCTTTTCATTTAAAAATTCAGATTTTGGAAGACTTTTCTAAATAAAAGACGCAGTAATAAATTAAGAACGAAAAGGAGCGACTTTTACATGGGAAAACTATTCTCGCAAAGATAACAGCACTTCAAATCGAAACCAGCCTAGTCAGCATATTAAAACTGGCTTTTTCTGCCCTACAAAAGACTATTGCTACAATTGCCAGTCTTCTTTCAACTCGTCATTGCTTGCTTTACCATCATGAACCTTATGAACAACAATGACTCAAAAATCAAAAAACTGATACAGGCAACTCACAACAACTACTACCATCATCAAAGAGGTGAAAAAGAGTCTACATCTGTTGCTCGACTCCAACAGAAACTTCTGCTGCTACTGAGACCGAAACATCCTCAAGCTCTTCAAGCGCAGAAACGAGATACTAGAGCCACAATACTACTTCCACTGATAGCAGTTCGACAAGCCAAGACCAGCATACAACAACAGAGTCCAGCACTCAATCATCCAACTAGGAACATTTGGAAGAGTGCCCTTATCCAATCTATCCAAGAAAGCCTGAATTTTACTCAGGCTTTTTCATTGCCAGCCTCTCTTACTATTTTGAGAAAAATTCTTGGCCTTTTCTCTAATTTTGGAGCCAAAAACTGTGAGGTCAAGAAAACCCACAGTTTTTCCAGAAATCAAAGTTCCAAAAATTTGATAATCATAGCCCAGATGAGCCAGGAACTTAAAAAGATCTTGGGTGGCGACAAAAATCGTCTTTTTCATTGGTATTGGGATGGAAAGTCATGATATCCTCTGATACATGTCCTTATCAAAATAGACCTGAATGTCTCGCTCAGGATTATTCAGAAGGCCAAAAGGCGATACTGTTCCTGCTGGTAGGTTCATCTTTTCAGCCAAGGAGTCCAATGAAGCCATGCGAATGCGGTTGGCTGAAACCAGGTCTTTAAACAAATCCATATCCAGACTCTTCTTGTCATCCATAATCAGCAGATAATATTGAGTTTTCTTTTTATTGGTCAAAAACATGGACTTAGTCCGGACTCCTTCCATTCCTTCAATATAGCTATCTGCCTGCTCTGTCGTAAATACAGGTGGGTGCTCCACCACATCAAAGGGGATCCCCAACTCTTGCAACTTGTTAGCTACTTGTTGATAAGCATCCACAGTTTTCCTCCTTTATTGATGAATAATCTTTTGTACCAAAGCTTGCAATTCTGGAACCACTTCTGCCTCAAACCAAGGATTTTTCGCCATCCAAATTTGGTTGCGGGGCGATGGATGTACCAAGGAAAAAGTCTGGTAGGTAGTCTTGATAATGCTGGACCCTGTCTCAGTCAGCTTGACAGTACCTTTTGATGCAGATAATATTTTTGATATACTGGCCAATCAAGATAGTCAACTCAATATCTGGTAGGAGCTCTAAAATCGGCTGATGCCATTTCTCAGCAAAGCCCTTACGAGGCGGTAAATCTCCAGACTTACCATGCCCTGGGAAATAAAAATCCATGGGCAGAACCGCAAAATATCCAGACTGATAGAAAGTTTCTTCATCAACACCCAACCATTCTCTCAGCCGGTCACCACTCTTGTCCTTCCAGTAAAGCCCCGCCTGCTGGGTTTTTCAGCCCCGGCGCTTGACCGACACAATATTAATCCGAGCATTCTTAGGCGCCGCAAAGAGTGGAGTGATCCTGTTCTGTGAAAGCTTTATTCTGTGGGTCAGCTATAATGGCCTTGGTAATATCTTCTATTGTCTGTCATCATATTTCCTTCCTTGAAAAAGAACTCACCTGGCATAGCCAAATGAGTCCTATTTTATTTTGATCAATTCGTAAATGGCTTCAGCATGAAAATGGCACTCGCGCGAAAGAGATCTTCTACATCGATAAATTCATTGGCTTGGTGCATAGTGTCGATATAGTCTGGGAACATCGCGCCGCAAGCGACACCACGTTTCAAGAGGCGTCCAAAGGTACCACCACCGATAACTTGCCTCAGCACCTTTAAGTCCAGTTTGTTTTTTTCATAAACAGCCAGCAAGGTCTGTACCAGCGAATCTTCCATCGGCATAGTAGTGAGGAGTATGACCATGCTCGAGACAAGGTCACTTTGGTAACTGGCAGCTGCTCCAACACATTCTGAAATGAGCTTCTGGACTAGTTCCCTTCGGATAGCGAATATTGAGGGCAATTGTATTGTCAGCCTTGTTTTCGTCAAAACGGAAAACGCCAGCATTCATTGACAGAGCTCCATCTTCTCATCCACATGAGCAATCTTCCAAGTTCTCTACCCTCATGGCTCATGTAGAAGAATATTTCCAGCCAGATCTAGATAATCCTTGCAAGCGGGACCCGTGGGAGTCAAACAGGTGGGAAATTTTGCAGCTGCAAATAGGTTGCACCATGTTGGACACCAGACTGAGGAGAAGCGCGTGCGCAGACTTTCTACCGATAATGGTCACAAGCGAGTCGGCCACCACCTAGTTCCTTTCATAAGTAAAGTCTAGCCCATTTCCTTGCCATGAGCGCTCCAATTTATCAACTGGAATTTGGCAAGTGACTCTGACGAGACGGCCTGTACCAGACTCAGGAACCATGTTCCTCCCGGTAAGCCACAGTAAAAGCTAAGGCAGGACGTTGCTGCCGTAGCATTTTCACCAGCAAAAATGCAAGCATCTCTGTGACAGCATTTCCTGTTTCACCGATAATCGGAAACTCAGCACCGGCGAGAAGCCAAAATCAGGTCTTCGACGGTGCTGCATGAGCTGAGTGTGCGGCCCATATCTTTCCAGCCAGACTCTTCATCTGTCCCTCCACAAAGCGCACGCGCTTTAAAGCTCGGCAAGCCTAAGTCTTTGATAATTTTCAAGCCGTAGTAACATGCCATAGTTGGTCCTTTTTGTCATCACTAGTAAACACGGGCATAAGGCAGCATCCTTAATCGTCGGTGTATAAGTCTGTATCCCAACCCGCTGCTTCCAGCAGGTGCCACATCCATATGACAAGATACAGCTCTTCTTCTCCTTCACCAAAAGTAAAGTGACCAGCATAATTGTCCACATTTTTGAGTCGAGGTAGTCCATCACGTTCCAGCAATTTCAAGAACTTATGCAAGAGCCTTTACAGGACCAGGTCCAAGGATGCTCACTATCTGCCTTAGAATCATCCGCTCTGAATTAATTTCTAAAAAGGCTGAACAAATCCGCCAACAAAAGCTTCTCTACGTTTTTCAACTTCTGCTTTAAAAATCAATTGTCTTTCTCACCTCTATAAAAACATCTTGATCGAAATGAATATTTTGAATTAAATTGCGATTCTGTTTTACTGCACATGACGCTTTTCGATAATCTCATCAACTGGCAACCGATAGCTAGGGTTCGCGGCTTGTCATCTGTATAACCAACGGTAATCAAGAGTTCTGGACGGAAAACGCTCATCAATCTCCAAAACTTGGTTGACTTTTGATTTATCAAATCCTGGGATGATATTTGACTGCAGCCTTGGTCAGTCAGAGGCCAAAAACGAGGTTCATAGCGACCAAACCCGCATTAAGGGACAAATAATCACTCTTTTGTTGGTCATTATAGCGAGCAAACTCAGCTGGCAAATTCTGCATGGTATGGGATTGAAGCTGTTCATCAGATTTCTTACTCCAGCAACAGCGCGCGATTTTTCGTGCCCGCCCGAGTCCGCATCTGTCAAAGAGGCGTGTGTCACTGGAGCTTCTGTTTGATCATTTGGTTGGAGCCAAAAGCAATGGCCCTGTGAGCTTCATTTCCTCTCACGAACCACCTACGAACTTCAAGGCTGACCATGACGCTCGGTGCAAAGGTCGCAATCTCAATAGCTGTGCGGACATCTCTAGGATCTACCGGTTTTGCCATTGAAATGCTTTTAGTGCATGACGCTTTTTGTTTAATTCAAGAAATTTTCATAATTAAGTTCCTTTTCTAATTTTCTGTTACCTTATTTTACCGGCCAAATTGAAAAGAGCTTGCAGAGGCTTCATTCCTCTACAAGATGAGTGTACTATCAGCCTTGCCACTTGATGAGTTATTTCGCGTCGCAGAGAAGCTGTTTCGTTTTCTTCATTCATGGCTGCTTGGAATCTCTTAATCGCTTTATTAAATCGCTGTAACTAGAGCCTCTCTTTCTTCTTGCTCAGACCTTGTATGAAACCTTTTGACCCATCTCAGGTATCTCCACTTTTTGGTTTCAGGTTTCGAAGGGCCTTCCACCCCAATGCCCCCAGAGAACAAGAAAGAAGCGACCAAGAATGTCAACCTGTCTCCTCTTTGGAAGATACTCCTTGATCGGAAGCCCTTTCCAACGAGGATACTGCTTCAAAAATCCATTGATTTTCAGCCCTAGTGATATAGAGTGTCAAAACCATATGGTGAAGAAAGAAATACGAAAAAACTATGCATAGCGATTAACTTCAAACTGAATCCTCATTTTGAAGGCTTTTATAACCTGACTCCAGCTATATAAACTCTCTAAACCAAAAAGCTATAATCATCAAGATAAAGAACATAAGACCTGCAGTTTCAGAGCTTTCTCAATCCTAAGTAAGCCCGTTTATTCACTAGTTTTCTCTACATTCTTTTAGCTCTCTTGAGTATGACTGGGTGTAGGTTCAGTTTGCTTTCTTGACTTGCTTGAATCTCTGAACCACCTCATTTTTCAATCTGTGGCTTATGTTTTAGACCATACCCCACTACTTTTCTAAAACTAACTCAGATTTACTTCGGTTGGTTTGTAGGGATACTCATGCAACGGCCATTTCTCTTAGTTCTGGATGATTTGGAAGAGACACACTACATGCAAAAAGTGCTGCCCAATCAACGTAATCGTGAAAGAAACCCGATAAAATCTAGATCTTACAAGAAATAGGCCCTATAAAGGTAGTCTCCTTCCATTTCCTTCATCGTTTTTTGTCAAATTCAATCTTACCTAAAAACAGCTCTTCTAAAAATTTTCTGTATTTCTAAAAATCTTTGTATCAACTGTATCCAGACTCAGAGGAGCCTTTAAAATCAGCTCCAAATCAGACATAGAAGCCGTAGAAGACTCATGCCAGTTTTGTCTTTTTCAAAAATTCTTCTAAATAAGTCTTACAGTTGCTCAGAAAAGAGGATAAATTAGAGGAATTTAACTGGACTGGACAATCAAGCAACAATTCCTGACTTCCCACACCTAGAACATCTGAGACAATATCTCTACAATGAAATCTTGTTCTAGCAGCTCCAGAGTAAAAAGAAGCTTTTGTAGCTAGGTATTATGCTTTTGTAATAATGACTCGATAATCTTCGCCCTTTTCGACAGGTTTTCCCACTCATCCGTTTCTGTTTTCCCATCGAAAATATTTTCAACCATCGCTCAATAGCCTCGTATCTTCAGATAATCATTTTCGTGAGTAAGAGTTCCAGAAAAATCTGTTCTGGCTCAGATCTAGGTAGGTTTTATTCTTTCCCAGTCCTTCCTCCAAGGTTTCTGGCAGATACTTGTATTGTATACCTGTATGTAGGCTTTTCACTTCACTTCAAGTGTAAATCGCTGCCGTCTACTAAAATATCCAACTTTTCTTTTCATACCTTCTAGATTGATTTTAAAGAGAAAAGTCGGACAATATGAACTCAAGACAATATCACTAAATTCCTTCTATTTCAAAAGCAGTTCAAATTTTTTCTGGAGCTCAACGGATATCCTTCTCAAATATTCCTCTTTATGTTTTGTCAGACCAGCCCCATCTAGTCTTCAACTTTCTTTTGTTTTTACTTTTCAAAAACAGCCCCACCACACTTGGTCGCATGGAAAGCATTTTGCCTCTGCTTTTCTATCATTCAACTAGAGATTGTCGCAAGCATTAAGCTTAGGTACCTTTCTTCACTTCCTCAAACCACTTTTCGATCTCTAGACGTGAAGCAATTCTTCATCCTTGTCATCAACGTCCTTCTATAGCTATAGCGACTATCAAGACTGTTTTTCTGTGCATCATAAATTAACCACATTTCAGTTGGATGTTCGCGGTCATATTCTTGGAAAACATTAATCATTTTCTGTATATCTTCAGTTCCATATTCCAATAAAGCGAATGCCACATTATCGGAATCATCTATTTTATTTGTCACAACTTCATTAACTTTATCCATTTCGATTACAATACCATTAATCTTATAAAAACTTTTATATGATTGCAATGTTTCTTCAGAAATGCAGTAAATATATTTCTTTCTGCCTGATTTTTGGACATATTCCATTGCTAGTGAAATCATACTAGCCTGAACTTCCGTAAATTTATCTTCAAATTGTGTCATTGTCATCATCCATCTAATTCATTTAGCAGCTATTGAGTTAGTGGATACTATTGATAAAGTGCTCAACCTTTTCAACATGATTATAAAAATCGGTATTTCTTTCTATTTTCCAAAACACTCCAGCTATATTAAGTCATAATAGAAGGTGTCATCTTCCATAAGACGTTCTAAAAACTCTACTAAATTAGGAGAAACTTCCTTATCATAATAGTAGATTTTTCCCCTTATTTTTCAGCAGCAAATCCGATAGATAGCAGTGCTACTTCATTAGCTTCAAAGAAAACTAATTTATCATCCTCAAATTGATTGTAGATTTCAATATCTGGATAAAACTCAAAATCATGTTGCCTCAACCTAAAGTCTAATACTGACTCTGGATCCATGATACGGTTTATATTGTCCACTTTGCTTTTTAGAAAGCCATATCCGACTTTTTACATAAAATTCCTTGAGGAGCTCAGGGATTTGAATACCTAGCTTTGATTCACTATTTTTAATCTCATCTAGTTTCACTCGGATAAAACTGGTTTAAAGGCTCTAATTTAATTTTTCAAACATCTAAGCCCTTCCTTCAAAACCCAATGCCATCTCTTCAACTTTTTATTTTCTTTTGGTTCACTTATCTGAAAAATTGCCTAACATCCTCTACGTAACCATACTTGTCATTTAAGTGGAGCCAATAGTTCTCGATTATGTCCCTTGGTAATTATCTTCACGTCGTAATTCTTCGTACATTTCGATGAAAGGGAGAGCTTTTTCTTTGGCTAATTCTAACTCTGCTTGCAGTCATAGGCGACTTCTTCGGAATTGATATTTACCAGTTCCCTGTCTTTCAACTTCTAGTAAGGCGTCTAGGGCACGGTGATTTTTCAAGTCGATCAATCAAAATAGGCATGCCAATCGAGACCGGGATTGATAATTTGTTGCCCTTGGCTGCCATAGCTAGTAAGCAACTGCTTGTGGACATGACCGTAAACTGCGCACATCAGTCTCCTCATCAAGTAGCTGATCAAATTTGTCCGTATCATTGTCAACCAATAAGTCACTCCCATAATTCTTGTCAGGCAAATTATGCGAGAGCGAAAAACGCAGGCCATCAATTTCTTTCTGCGCAACCATAGGCAGATTCCGCAGCCAAGCAATCTGCTCAGGATCCATTCGCTCCATCAAATACTGCGTCATACGCAAGAGCTGGACTTCCTGTGGGTCTTCTAGCCATATTGCCCATCTAAAGCCTCTAATACACAATCATCCCAGTTTCCGCGGACAGTCGCTGTGACAGGGAAGGTCTTTTAGCAAGGTTAGCAAATCATTTCCCCGGACCAGGGAGAAAAATATCCCCAGCCAATATTCTGTTGCTTCCTGTCTTTTGGCATCTGACAGAACTGCCTGCAAGGCCGTGGTATTCCCATGTATATCAGAGAGAATTGCGATTTTGTGGTTCATATTTACTCCTTCACCAACGATTACAAAGTTTGAATCTAGTATAACAAAATATCTCAAAAACGTAAAAACCATCCCTAGTCCTTTGATGGCTCTACTATTTATTTCATTAAATGACTACATTCAAATCTTTTGCCCAAAATGCCTTCAAGGAATCGTTCATCAATTTCTAGTTTTAATTTTTAGTTTAAATTTTTGAATCTTCGTTATTTCAGGCTGAAAAGAGATGGCCCCACTTGGAAACTGACCTCTGAGAATTTTGGTATAAACATCTTTTACAAAAACATTCCCACCCTTTGATAGCGAATTTGCAAAGTGCCTCTCCTCAAGTAAATACCTGATGCCATCTGCACGATAAAAAGCTAATAAAGCCACTGAAAGACTACACTTGGAATGATTAAGCACTGCTTTTGGCACTTCAAATCCATTATTCCAGTTAAAATTGTCCAGCAAGACAAACAGTTCATCCTCCGTTTGAAGCTGCTCAAGGCCTCGCCACAGCTTTTAGCATTGCTTTCAGCATACAAAAATATCAGATATTTGTTGAATTTGATACTTATCCATTTCAAACGTCAACTCCCTTCTAATAATCCTAAACTTTCCAATGTTTGCAAGGCATTACTTTTGGAAAGCGGACAATCATTCTTCAAAAAGTTCTTAATCTCTTTAAGATGACTATAAAAATTGATATTGATTTCTTTTTAAATTCTCAATAAATAAGTCTATTAGCTTGAACTCAATATTTTCCAAAGGGGAAGCAGTTGCTGATTGTCCAGTAGATAGGCTTCTTTAGCAGTTGCTCTGATTGCATAGCTAAGATTGTCCCAAGATGGAAGATTAGCCTCTATTCTCGTCTAATTGCATATAGATGAATATTCCCTTAAAATCAGTGCCATCATCTAACAGACTATAAAGCTCTTTTCCTGTTTTGTTTTTATTTTCCACAAAACTCCAGCAAGCATCCAAGGCAACTCGAATTTGTGGCTTATATTCTGTTTCCATATGACTTAGGATAGCTTCTGAATAGACCAGCATGAGATAAAGTTGATTGGTATTCATATTCTCGCATTTACTCCCTCAAATAAAAATTCTAAGTAGGAGATAACAGAGGGGACTGAGACATAGGCTTCCTTCCCAAGCAATTTCGTTTTCCTTGCAATGTCACTGTAGCTTCTAACCAGTTGCTTATAATGAATAAACTAATCTTCGAGCATATCTCCATCCACACACTCTATGGTTTGGGGCAAGCACCGCTGTCCAACGGCTTTGTATGACTGATAAACTACTAACGCAAGGAAAGCATCAATACATCTCCACACAGCTGGATCGGTGCTTTTATCCAGCTCCGAATAGGTCAAGATGTCTTCCTCGTCTAAATTTTCCAGTCTAGCATACAGAAAGTCTGGGTCAGACTCACTAAGCCTATCAATAAATCGGCCTGCAATTTCTAACGTTTCACGCACATATTCCTTATAATCCGAGTTGCCTATATATGTTTTCTAGCAGTTCCGTTAATTTTTGCATAAATTGCAAAAAGAGGGGGTTAAGAGTAAATTCCATTTTGATTCCTTTCTGAACCTAGGATCGCTGCAAAAGCTAGCATAGCTCTAGAAAATTGATTTGTGCATTAAGCTAGTATCTAATTTCATTCTTCATCTCCTTCATCAGTCTTTAAAAAAGCTATCTACCAACTCTATGTTTTGGATACATTTATTTAACCCAACAGTTTAACAGCTGATAAAATGAAATATTATTAACTTCACATTTAACTGAGTATCTCTGATAATTCATTTAAAATTCCATCTTTTGTTATATCAGAATTTCTTGATAAATATTTTTGTAATTTTCTAAAACATCAATTTTTGTTTCCAAAAATATCCTGTAATTGTTCATTGAAATACTCTCTTCTTGTTCAGAATCAATTTCTTCTAGTAAAGCAGGTATATATTTTTCCTTTCGAACTCAAAAGCTAATGAAGATATCGAAGCACCCGCTTCAAAGATACAGTTCCACCTTTGATTCATATTTTTGGATCATCCTCTTTCATATAAATAAAAGCTCCTCCGAATTCAGTCCCATCATCAGCAGAGAGTATAAATAATCTGTTGACACCTCCTGATTTTCTACTCATTCCCAACAAGCTTCAAGAAGCTCATCAATATTTTTATAAAACTTACTTTCCTTCATAGATTTGGATAACCACGTAGCAATCCCTAGTTTATATATTGCTTTATAGTTTTTACCTCATTTTTACTTCTCCTTACCTCACTACTTCAACTACTTTCCATTTTGGATTGTGAAATTTAACCTTCCAACCTTTTTCTAACACCTCTCTCTCGACTGATGTAACCACAATTTTAAATCTGGATATTTTTGAAAATTGTAAAAATCTTTCTTTAGCAGCATCATCTATGATACCAGAAATGCGCGAAGTACATACACCAATTGTATTAGATTAATACATTTAATGTACCTTTTACTTTTTTCAGGAGCCATATATTGATTTTTAAATTATTTATCTTTAGCAATCTTCAAAAATACCGCTTGAAATCCTCTCATACATGTCAAAGGCAATTTCTCATGACGTCACGAAAAATCAACGTAGTCGGAAATAATTGGCTGTTTGATAATATAATCACGCGCAATCATCAATCTTGATATCTAGTCCAAGGAGAACCAAGACAACTTTATCTCCTTCATAAACAACCCAAATCAATCTAATCGACCATACTCATGAGCAAAAATGAAAGCCAAAACGAAAATTTCCGATTTCCTCCAAATCAATATGGAAAAACGCTCCGTTTATCATATTGAACTTTATAGCCTAATAATTCCACAATTTCATCAGAAAATCGCCATCAAAATAATCTAATTCTTGACCTTTCGGAGTTCTTTCTGACCATAATACGCTGATAATTCTTCATATCTCTCTACAAAGTTAATTTCTTTTAAAGCCTGTTTAAATTCTAGTGTCTAATTTCATTCTTCATCTCGCAGCTGCTTTTCAAAAATACTGATTTGAAACCTCATACTTTCCAAAAAGCAATTTTCATGACGTCACGAAAATCTACATAGTCGGAAATAATGGGATCCATTAACTTATTGTCAGCTGAAGTTAGTAACTTATAATGGTAAAACAAATTAGTCTAGCAAGACATTTGGTTTGAATCTTTAAATCCCAGATGAATTCTACATTTTATTCCATATTCCAAAGAAAATGTAAAAGCCTAATCTCATATTGACCATTTTTCTTTTTAGCGAGAAAAATACTCTGCTAAATTTCACTATAACCTAAAGGAATGGATTATTTCCATCAAAAATCACCGTCATAATAATCCAAAGCTTCTTCTTTAGGAGTTCTACTCCTACTAAATGATATGGGACAATGCTCATATCTCTACAAAATTTATATCTTGCAAGGCTTTCTCAACTCTAGTATCTAGCTTCATTCCTCATCTCCTGCATCAATTATTTCAACATTTAAAATACCATCATCCAGGAATTTTTCCTCAGATATTTCTCCACTTTCATACATAAAGTGTTTATTCATTGCTATTGAAAGGTGTTTTAGTTCAGAAAATGCATCCTCCAGACCGTCTAGAGCTAAAAAGATATCTACAAATCCAGATGTATAAAAAGGGATCTTGAGATGATGAAATTCTATTTTTCTCTAATGTTGCCACCTGCTATTTAATTGATTCAAACATTCATTTATAGCTTTTTCTCAGCTTTTTAAATCATCTAATTTCTCATCACTTAAAAGATTTCATTGAAGTTCTGATTTAAGTTCTCACAAAAGCTGATATATCTCGTTACTAGCTCATTCATTTTCCTCTACCTATCTATAATTGACTGTCGTAATAAATTTGATATTGGGCTGTTCTTTGACTTGCCCACAATATTTATAATTGTAAAGTAAAAATAATGGAATCACTTTCAGGTATAGCTTGGTCATCTTCAATCTCTTTAAATTATCTATGATGACATCTGCATATGAGGCTTGATTAAATGGTTATATCATTTAAAAATCTTGAATCAAGATATTCTTTTTCGATTAGGTATTCATCAATCATCATCGATATCAATTTGAAAAGCATTATAAAACTTGGAACTGATAATTTCTCCATCATCTACTACCTTAAGTCGATATAGGTATCCAGCTCTTCCCTACTTGCAAAATTCCAAACCCAAATTGAAACTGTATTTTTCAGTCTCCATATTCTCACCTCTAGCTATCTAAAAATCCTGAAAGTTGTGCTATTAAAAATTCTAGCTCATTCTAAAATCCTACTGATGCTCGAACTTATAGCTTTTTATCTCGCTATCAAACATGAGTTCATCTAGTTTTTCTCTCATCAGCAATATTTTTATATGTTTCAATGGTATTATTTAGAAACCCATATCCACTTCAGCTTGTCCTTTGTACAAGTTAATTTTTGCACCTAAACCTATGAGACTGACAAGAATTTCTTGCATAACTATTAACTGGTCTAGATCCAGATAATCACTTTCTAACAAAGCCTCATTTTTTTCTATTCTCGTCTTGATTTCACCAATTGGCAAAGTGCTATGTTTCCTCATTATTTTACATGCCTGTAAGATATTATCTGACATTTTTGACCTTTGCGTAGATTATTGACACCATTCGCTCCTTTATAAACATCTTCCATTAAAAGAATTCCTTCACTCGGTCACCCCATCTGTAGTTATGCGAGAAAAGTGATTTAATCTGAGTCACCATCTTCATCCAGATATTTAACATTTAGGATCTCCATCATCTAGATATTCTTCCCTCGATGTTTCTCCGCTTTCAAACATCAATTTCTTATTTAGGCTACCAGCAAGTCATCAGCATCATCCAATAAAACCCTCTAGTCGTCTCAGTCCCCAAATTTTCAAGAATCCCTTTTTGTATAGGCTCTATTTCTTGAAGATTCAATTGATTCAACTTGACTTTCCAAGATCTGAAGACCATCTTTAACTGTCTCGAAACTTGAATCCCAGTCATCATCGAATGTCCTCCAAAAATCATCTAACTCTCCTGATCAAGCAGTTTTCCATTAAATTTATCATTAAGTGTTGAGCATACCTGATGCAAATTTTCTAGTACTTCTTTCACTTTCTACTCTTCCTTTATATATTTATCATCTACTTCTATCTGCAAAGACCACAATCTTGACTGAGAGGGAACAATCCCGCATTATTTCTATATTGGAAAGTCGGAACCATTACTTCGCATCATCGAACATATAGAAATCGTCTTCCCTCAATTTGATTTTTGGTATCTTCTTGTGACTCAATGACATGACTCAAAATTGCATGGTTACCTCCTCATCATCAAGAAGTAGTTGAAGCTCCCTCGCCCAATTCTGGCTATCTCTTCTACTGTCTTTTTAAAGCTCTTAGGCGCTCTACATCTGTAGATATTCTGTTTCAAGCACAGCCATATGATGAGTCATTTTTTCCTTGATTGCTCCGATTGGTTCATGACTGAAATCTCTAATTATTTTCAAAATCTCGTATCGCTATTATCTGACTCTTTATTTTGCCATAAATCTATGCATGACTGCTCCTTTTAAAATCGATCCATTCGCCGAGTAAACCCATTTTTCTATCTTCTCTGCCAGTCATATCTTTCATCAACAATTTCGCCATTGATTTCTCTAATCTTCTTTGAAATTTGAATGTGAATCTCCTTTAAATCGGCTACATAATTTTCAATATCAGCAATGAAGTAGTATATCATACATCCTGCTTAGGTAGGCTTGATTAGCAGTATCATGTATTGATTCTAAGTCTCAAATTTTCATTGTAGCAAGCCCTTTGGCAAGATTATCTAAGTCTTCTTGGAGCCTTCTTCATGAATGTCATCATAAACATCCGATATCTGCTCTGGATTTATTAAATGCTCACTATAATGGAATTTAACTTTGAATAAACGCTTGTTAATTCTTGCAATAATTGTTTCATAAGTTTCTTCAGTTCATTCTATCTCAGGAAAGTATTGACTTCAGAACAGTATCATCTTCCTCTCGCAAAATAGGCAGGTTGTTGAAAAATCAATGTCCCATAAAACTAGTATAACAAAAACTTAGGGAGAAATGAAAAAGTGATAACATCTGTGTTAATCACATTAAACGAAATAAGACTATAGCTTAACAATCACTTGGTCACGACCAGCATACCTACCTGATTTCTTCTTGCCAGATTTGCTTCTACCCACGTCAATAAATGACTGGACTATTTAATTCTTTCATTTTTGAATTCTTTTCTCGTCAATAGATTTAATCTACACACTTTTACTTTAATGGTGGCTCAGAAACTTTTTAAACGAAAGATTGAAGGGAATAATTTTTGTTTTTCATGATCAAAAATGCTATGAGATTATAATTTTGTTTAGAAATCAAAAGAATATAATTTCCAAAACCATCTTCGCATCGGTGAAAGCAGCTTTGAATATGCTTCGGATAGAAAGTCATGGTCAAGAAAAATATTGCAAACTGTATTCGTTAATCAGCATTTCCAAAACCATAAAAGGCCTCGAATATCCCAACTCTTCTTTATTTTAAAGTTTGTTTGTAAGGTATTTCCACCATTATAGTTTTACGTTAAAAGGTTCTATATTCTTCCGGCAACAAAATGTCAAGATTTTTCTTTCAAATTGAGCCAATGCTCTAAAACACTCCATGTTTTATCAAATGGAAAAATTCTTTACATTTTTCCTCTTTTGACCCTCGAAAGTCAGCATACTTGAATTTCAGCTTTTTCTATCTATTTCTCATCGGAAAGTTTAAGCAATATGTCATAATTCCTCAAATCCAAAAGATAGATTGTCAGACCCTACTTTATCATCTGTGAAATTGCTTCCTCATCCAACTGGATTATCTTTGTAAGGGACTCGAACCAGCTTTTCATTTCCCTTTGTATCCAAACCCAGTACGATTTGGAATGTAGTCCTTAAATAGTCTGTAAAAGTCTTCTGAGTTTTTCTGAAAACGCGCATCCGTTTTGACTCTGTTTGAACTAATGAAATGCTTTCCACTATTTTTCCAACTCCTTCAACTGTCATTTTATTCTCTTTCATGATAGAAATACGTCCTGATAAATCATCCATCTTGCCTGAGACGCTTGCCTGAGATAAGATTACAGAGCCTGTTCCTTCAGGAAAGTAACTTAGAAAGTCAACGATGAACAAACCTAGTAGCAAGGAAACTCTGAAAATAAAATGAGTCTGGGACACAAAGTCCTAGCCTCTCAATTGTCTCTACTTGTCGAGACGCGCAGGGCTGGAGCGCTCACTCACGCCAGCTTTTGCACTCCCACTAACTGCGGAGGTGGACGACGCGAATTCTAAATGAATCACTGATTTCTATCCCACTCATTAAATCAACACAAATCGCTAACCTAATAGTCACTCTCGCTCACTGACCAGCATATATCTATCAACTCTTCTGCTAGATCTTTAACTAGGAGTACTGTGCCCACGGCCTCATATATCGGCATTCTTTTTCTTCAATCGTCTGAATTTTTCTTTACTTTAGTTGAGCCACCCAGTCTTCAAAATTGATTTCTAAAGGCCGCATAAGCTGACCTTCATCGATAAAAAGCTAGCTGATTTCGTTTTTGTCTGTAACACCAAGAAGAATGAGTTCCCAAAACTATCCTTGGCTATGGGAATGAAGCCTCTGTCTAAAACTTCTTCTAAAAACCACTCTCAATCAAATATTGGAAATTATTGTATTGACTCGCTTTATTAAATCCATAAAATGCCTGCATGTCTGAAGTTTTGTATGATTTATACTGAACCAGTTTGAGCTATTCTCACCATTATATTTAAGTAGAAATTTTTTATATTTTTCTGAAACTTTGATTGTAAACCTATCTTCAAACCGCTACGTAGCCTGCTCTCTACACCTTTCTGTATCGAAAGGACTCTCAACATTTCTAACTCCAAATACTATTTTGTAAAGTTTCAATTGCATCAATCTACCATTTTTAAAATAAGTACTTTAATAAAAGAGGGGACTACATTCTCACATTCTAATCCTCCCATTTTATCATCCATTTCTGACTAATTCTAGAAATTGGTAAAAGAGGAGCTAGAAAAACTAGGGCATTATTTTCATCACTTGAGCTCAGATTACATCGTATCATCATAGTAATAACACCTTCATCCTCATCAACCACCCTCAACCATAAAACTAGAAAACCATGTTGCAAGGAATCAATTTTGATAATGATTGAATTAGAAAAAGATCATCTAAGTATTCATCAGTCCAATCTCTCATATCAAAGTACGGCAGTCTTAACCCCACAGAAAGTACAAGCGTAACTTGATTTTTCATTGATGTCTTTTTATCTCAATAGAATTTTCAAACTCATAGGAAAGACATCGTCCGCCATTGCTTTCTTTTCAAAAGTTTTTGGATATTCTTTCAAAGAGTTAGTCTTAGCTTTCCAAATCTTTTTTATTTCCTTTTATCACTAGCATGCACCTAGTGCTTGAACTCAGTTTAAGCTCATCTTCGTCTCTCTTTCAAATATCGCAATCTTGGTTTACGACTTTTTGCCGAACATGCCCTCTTTCGTTAAAAGGCTTCGATGCCTTTAGACTGTCTTGTCCATCTACTCGCAAAATCAGAGCAACTCAGAAAAGTCAGTAAAATAGTAATACAGCTTAACAATCACTTGCCTTCGGCCCGTAAATCTACGACTTTTCCTTTATCAAAGCTTTTAACTCATCAACAACTACAACAGGACTCCCCACCTTTCTTCCATTTCTTTCTATCTCGTTCCTCAGCACGGATGGAAATATGAACATACAGGACTTTTTATCTCTTTTAGAAATCTGTATAAAACTCGATAGTAAATGGAATATACGTTTGCTGCTTTCATGACTCATAAAAACCTACTTTATTATAAGTACTAGCGCCAGACACCAATTAGAACAATACTCACTACCAAAACTGTCTCTTAGCTATGTAGATAAGACCGTCACTAAAATCTTCTAGCCTTTTCTAACTAGATAGCTAAAATTACTTAAAGATAGTAGCCAATGAAAACCCATAAAAGGAGGTGGATATCCGAACGAACTTTCTCTACCTTTAAAGGTTGCATCAATCGTAATCTCCGCCATTATACTTTAATAAAATTTTATATCTTTTCTAGGCAAATGAAATAGAATACCTCTCCAATTGCCCGCTCTCAGCTATGACACCCACTGCATTTAAATCGCACTTCTCAACATATCTCAGCTTCCTTTTCACTACTGGCAACATATCCCCACTTCAATCCTGGTTGAGTCAAATACTCAATCAGTATTTGAAAGCTGTATCTGAATCTCTCTAAAATCAGATAGATTTCTCTCTTCAAATCTATATCTCACAATCGGTTCCCGCCACGCTTACAAAGGTCTAGATTCCTCTGTTTGATTGAGTTTTGCCTGCACCAGCTCTCCAAGCACCTGCTCGCAGTGGTACATCTTCCTAGCTTTCTGGACGATTTCACCTGACACTGACTTCTTTAATCTTGGCCAGATTTGAAGCGTTTCATAAGATTCTGCTTGCGTTTTTGGTCCCAAGCCTTCAATGCCATCTAGCTGCGATGAGAAGGAATTCTTTAGACTGGAGCTAGCGAAGGTAATGGCAAAGCGGTGAACCTCATCTTGATGCGTTGGAGGAGGAAAAATCTCCGAATTAGGGACAGTTCCACGACTCGAAGAGGATCGCAAAAGAGCAACTGCATGGGTCTGCGTGCTTGTCTATTTTTGCAGTCCAGCGATAGGAGATATCCAGCTAACTGGTTCTGGATAACTTCTTTTAGCAATATTACCCTGACCTTGCCCACCATCAATGAGCAACTCGATCTGGTGGCGTCAGACCGTCACGAATGAGCCGACTATAGCGGCGCTTGATGACCTCTCGCATGCTAGCGTAGTCGTCCGGCCCCACCACAGTCTTGATCTTATACTTGCGGTAATCCTTCTTACTCGGCTTACCATTGACAAAGACCACCATAGCCGATACGGGACTGGTCCCCATGATATTAGAGTTATCAAAAGACCTCGATTCGAACCGGTGTCTGAATGTTAAGGAGCTTCCTAGATTTTCGATAGCGCCCTGCGTTTTCTCAACGGATTTCTCCAAAAGATCAAATTTCTGCCGAGGCTGACCCGAGCATTCTTAATAGCCAGATTGACCAACTGCTTCTTCTCACCTCGCTGAGGCTTGACTACTTTGGTATCCACCACGGCCCGGACAGCTTCTTCATCAATGTCTGCTGGAATCAAGATTTCATTGGGCTTGAGATGGGATTTTTCTTGGTAAAACTGGCCAATATAGGTCAGGAAATCCTCGTCGGGATCATTATAATAGGGAAAAGATTGACATCACGCTCAATCAGCTTACCCTGGCGGACAAAGAAAAACCTGGACACACATCCAACCCTTGTCCACATAGTAGCCAAAGACATCACGATTCTGCAAATCTTTAGCCATGACCCTCTGCTTGGTCCGAAGTGTTCCAATCGCCTGAATCAGGTCGCGGTATTCAGCCGCTCGCTCAAACTCCATGGCTGCAGCTGTTTTATTCATCTTATCACGCAGCTCATCGATAATCTTGTCGTCCTGACCCTTGAGAAAGTCCGACACTTCCTGAGCCATATTCTTGAAATACTGGCTATCCCGCTTGCAAATCGTATGGGCTTCACATTGCCCCAAGTGATAATAAAACAAACTTTTTGCAGGTGGATTGGTACATTTTTGAAATGTAAAAATGCGATCGAGCAGGCGCTTGATTCTCATTGACTGCACCCAACATCTGGATAAGGCCCAAAATAAAGACCGCCATCCTTTTGACTTGCGCGTGATGATCAGACGAGGATAAATCTCGTTGGTAATCTTAATAAAAGGATAGGACTTATCGTCCTTGAGCATGATATTGTACTTGGGCTTATTTTCCTTGATTAGATTGATTTCTAGGAGGAGAGCCTCAATATTAGACTCAGTAACAATAAACTCAAAAATCCTCAATCTCGGAAACCAGAGCCTGTCTTGGTATCGTGGCTGCCACGGAAATAAGAACGGACCCGATTGCTGCAGATTCTTGGCTTTGCTGACATAGATAATGGTGCCATTTTTATCCTTGTGAATGTAACAACCGGGACTGGTCGGCAACAGTTCCAGCTTGGTTTGAATTAGCTTGTTTGTAGACATATTTCTCCAAAACCCTATCTTTTCAATAGAAATTTTTCATTTTCCTAGAACATGCACTGTTACAAATGTTTATTTCTAGGCTAGACTTACTTTGTTTCTCGCGCCCTTTTTCTAACATTTTCTTTATAAAAATAAGGCATTTTGACATTTTCTCTGCCCTTTTCTCTATCAACTTTTTGACAAATTCAGGCATTTGAAGTTCTTCCGTTCTGACTTAAGATTTGATTACTTTCTTCTGAAGGGGCCAATCTCGTCAAAGGTTGTTTCTTCTGGGTGCATGTATCGAAGCTCTTCGGTTTCATGCTGACGAATAGTTGCTAATAATGCATCAATCAAACGGAAGTCTGTGTTCGGCATTGGTGGACGATGATAAGTCACACCGAGTTCTTGGCACAATTCCTGACACTCCACGTCATTATCAAACAGCACCTCTATATGTTCGCTGATGAAACTGATTGGGACAAAGATATAATGTTGTGGATGGGTCGTTTGATCTCGGAGATATTCTAAGACATCTGGCTTGATCCACGGCAAGCCAATATCGCTTTCGCTCTGCCAGGTATTGGTATACCAGATGGAGCAAGGCCTAGCTGATGGGCAATCAACTGTGAGTTTTCAATAATCTGATCAATATATGGATCTTCAAAATCAAGCGCTAAAACTGGCACACTGTGAGCCGAGAAGATGACCTTAAAACTTTCATCTTTGACTTGTGTTTGCAAGATTTTCCTGATTTCTTCCTCCCAAAAGCGAAGCAAGTCCTCAGCCTGATACCATTCTTTGATAATATGGAATTTAATTGTCTGGCTCTGTAATAAATTTTTCATACCCCATAACAGAGTAAAAAGGAATAATGCGGTTCTAAAATCAAGCAGATATCATTCCTCAATCCCTGTCATCCTCCATCTGCTTAATAACATCTGGAATAAAGGGGCGAGAAAAATTTATTAGCAAAATAAACAGCATATTCCCCTTTAAAGCTTCTTTCACCAGCTCAACTTCTGCCCACGTAATGCGTTGCAGGGGACTGCCACCAATACGCTGATAATTATCATGAAGATGCTGAATCTCCTGATCAGTAGGCCGCACGCCACGACGGATATTCGTGAAAAATTCTGCAATATCCTCAAAAGTATAGCCCTCTCAAGGATCCAAAGGTCATCATTAGAATAGCTTTTTAGTCATAAGTTCCTCTTTTTGTATAAAATCCTCTGCTATTATAAATATGATATCCTCGAAAAAGCAGATAAAAGGAATGTTTTCTAGCTAAATTTAAGAATTATTTGAGTATCAAAAAAACTTTTCTTCTTAAATTTGTTTCAATCAAACTAATCTAATCACACAAAAAAATGAAGCGAGCTGTAGCACTCCACTCACTGTTATCTGCTATAAAGTTTTTCACTGGGCGATGTTTCACTGCACCTGCGAGAAGAGCTGCACCCAGAGTCATTCCAAGGAAGGCTAATTGTTCCGCTTCCGTTCCTGTATTAGGAAGGACAACTCGACTGGCTAGAAGCGAGCTTTAGGAGTCGCTGGAGCATTAGTATTATTATCAGTCTTTGGCTGAGCTTGAGCAGCTACGTTAGCTGTCGGTTCAACCTAGCAGCCTTCCTATCTTGGAGAAGCTGGATCTGCATCTGAAGTCAGAACCGTTTGACTACCTGCACCTGCTGCAGCAAAAATTAAGTCCACCATTTGCTTGATAGGTAGTTGTAGTGGCAGATACTAGGGGCTTGACGCCTCTTCTTTTTGAAGCAGGTCTAGCAACAATTGTAATTTGCTAGCAACTCATTGTAGACTGTTTGCAAATCAACTAATTTTGCATTCTCAGTTTCAGCAACAACTTGTTTTAGCCTTCAGGTCAGCCTCTGCTGCAGCCACTTGCTTAGCTTTTCCAATTGTTGTGGAGCTGTTTTCAGATCTGCAACTTTTCTTTCTGAGCTGCTGCTACCGATTTTGAGTAGCGACCAATTCAGCTTTAGCTGCTTCAAGTCCTTATTCTTGTTTTCCTCAGCCGTCTTCAAAGCTGCGTGAGCTGATTCTTAGCCTCTACTAAGGTTGCCTGAGCTTTTTGTACATTTGGCTTGATATGGAGAAATTGCAGACGCGATTCTAGCTGTTGCTGATTTCAAGCAGCCTTTTTATCTGACAAGTTTTGTTGAGTCAGAGCTAAGGCTTTCTCAGCAGCTTCAAGATTCTGCTTAGCTTTTACAACAGCAGCCGTACTGATCTTTCTGTGCTTTGGTATGAATCTGTCAACTGATTATTTAAAAAGATTCAAGCCAGACTCTTGACTAACTTTTTTGCGCTTGTAACTCTGCCAAACGATTCTTCAAGGCTGTCACATTGAGCACTTTGAAGCAGCCCCACGACTGCCGCCGCTGCGAAGAAGTTTCTCCATCGCCTCAACAGTTGAGTAATGTGCCATTATTAACTCTTTGATTGAAATTCCGAACATTATGGAATCCAACTTGAAGTTCCGTAGTGGAGTTCCAAACTGATTTGGATGGAGGTCATACAGCAGAAATAGCATTGGCCTTGTTATCCATCATTTGGACATAGTGACCGATTTGCGCAAAGACATTAGGGCCCTACCTTCATATAAATATCATTGGCATCCAGTTGTCTTTCATCAGTTGGCAGGCCGCATTGAGCAGCAATCTTTTGATACAAGGCTTTTTCACTATGCCAGAAATTAACCGCACCTTTGAGGATCGAAGCTAATAGCTACGTTTTCATTACAATCAGCTTGCCCATGTGCCAATTTTTCCTTCTCAACAGTACAAGGTCTGAATTTGGCTAGCAACATTAGCATATGGATCCACCAAAGTTCTGGAAGTCCCTGCATTACGACGGTAAGTACATTGATAGCCTTGACCACTCTAGGGCCTGCAAGTTATTTTTCCAAAGCTTGAAGCTAGATGGATCTGAAACCAACCGTGATGTTGAATCTCATTCTGACCACGTTTGTAAAGAGCTAGTGCATCAGCTGCAGCATTTCTTACAGCTTCGTTGTCTCGAATTATCTCGAAGATTCTCTAAGAAGTGCGAATAGGTCGTATTCCGTAAATCAACCGGTGCTGTACTTGCATTTTTCTGTTCATGCACCAACTTTGCATTTGTTGCAGCAATCAATTGCTTGGTCTGCTCTAGAATTCGCCTGAGTTTGATTGATTTTGTTTTGGATTTCTGCTTGATTTTGTGGCGCAGCAGTTGCTTCTGGTCTGCTTTCTAGTTCATTTTTAGCATGCTCCACAGCTGTCTGAGCTTGATTTTCTGATTTTTAGCAGTTTCTACAGCTACAGTTTCTGTACTGAACTGGTTCTTGGCTTTTGTTTTGAGTCTAGATTCTGCCACATCCACCAATGATTGTTGACCAGCAATTGTATTTTTCTTGGTCTTTAACTGCTTGACTTGCTTCTTGTACAGCAGTTTCTGCTTCTTTGACAGTTTTCTGATTTTGCTGTTAGCATCTTCTTCAGCTTTTTAACATTGGTCTCTGCTTGAGAAATGTTTTCTTCAGTTGCTGCTTTTTCATTTTCAGTAGCAGTAGCCACCTTTTCTTGAGCCTCTGACACTGCAGTTTTGGCTCCTTCAAGGTCTGTTTCAGCTTTCTTTAGTTTGCTCTTGTTGCTGATTTACATTTTTCTTGGCAGCATCCGCTTTTTCCTTCGCTTCTGACATCCGCTTTGTAATTGGTTTCGGTAACTGCTGTTGCCTTTTGGTTTCTGTAGCTGCTGACTCAACGAGTTCATCCGCTTTTACCTGATGGCTGAGCGTACCAGAAATAATCGTTGTCGCTGCAATGCCAGTTGCTACAACAGATTTACCAATTTTCTTGTCCATAGACATCTCCTTCTAATAGCACATGTATCATTTTCATATTTTAGTCCTACGCTATAATATCATATCAAAATGACTGGTTAAACCAGTCAAAACCATATCATTTAAATAGAAATTTTATTACAATTCGATGACAAAAATCGAACGCTTCATCCTAAGAAAGTGGAAATAGAGCGATTTCAGCGTTTTCAGCTTCTTCCGCTCTTATTCCATTTATTTCTGGAAAAATCTTTACTGTTTATTTTCTTCAGGTGTCACTTGACTTTCAGCCTCTTTTTCTGAAGGAGCTGAGTATCTGCGCTTTCTTTACTTTAGGAGTGGCTGGTGAGCTTGACTCTTCCACTGCTCCTTTTGGGAGACTCGCTAGTTTTTCTTCCTTAGTCTCCTCAATCGAACTAGCCTCCGTCTCAGTTTTAGCCTCAGTATCAGTAGGAACTGGTTTGCTCGATTGAAGCTGATTAAAGAACGCTTCTGCTTCGGTTAGCAAGGCTGCTTTGTCCACACTCGGATCGGATAATTTATCCACTAGAGCATCTACCTTTGCAAATTGCTCATCTGTCCCCTGTTGTTCCTCAAGCATCTTGTGGGCGGATATCAGCAAATTGTAAATTTTAAGATAGATCTCTATGTCCTGAGCGCTGCTAGATGCTTGCTGTTCTTTTAAAGGTTTCAACGATTTGAGTCAAGAGCGCTTTTCGTTTCTGCTAAAATCGTTTCTCTATCTTTGCGAGCTTCTTGCAAATCAGTACCAAGTGCTGCGAGTTGCTTTTGATAATTTTCTGCAGAGTCGAATCCGTTACTTTTTCCAAAAGTTCTTGGCCTTTTTGGAAGAGAGCTTGGAGAGTTGCTTCTGAGATTTCCTCTGTAGGCTGCGGTGCAAATTCTCCATACAATTCTTTCAAGAAACCATAGATAGCCGTCTTATAACTGTGATCGTCCAGCTTTTCGGTATCCAGAACTGTTTTTATCCTTGGCTGAAGCAGCCTCGCCACTTGCCAGAGCCTTGTCAACTTCTAGCTTGGTTTGATAGAGTTCCAAGAAAAGAGCTTTAGATCGACCGCTCTGATAAAAGCTTGAGATTTATAAAGCTTAAGCGTCAAATCAGCAACTTTCTTACGAAGTTCTGGCTGCAAACGAGCATCATCAACTGCGAGATAGAAAGCTTTAAGATACTCGACGGAAGTCACTCCTGTACGATCTTGATAATCTTGTAGACTTGCCAATAGCTGCTCAATCTCGGCCATCTTTAGCTTCAGTTTTTCTACCTCAGCTGTCTGCACCACTGGAGCTGTTGGTTTTATCTCACATTGTAGCTATCCGTTTCCAAACGTTTGATCTTGTCAACCAATTCTTGATATTTTTATCAACTTCGGTCAGCTCTTCCGTTTTCGCTTTCTCGTCAACATGAATGTAGTGCTTATCAAATTGATCCAGGCTTGCTAGCATAGCCCTCTGTTGAGTTGCTTGGCAATTGCTTCATGGTTTCTACAAAATTACCGAGAGCTAGCTCGATTCGACGCTGCATGAGCAAGTCTTTAGCATAAATGGTTCGGCTCAGCTGCCAAGAGGGCATCTACCTTTTCAAGAACAGCCTTTTCATCATAAGCCTCTGCTTGATAAGCTGATTGCAAGCTGGAATTTTATTCTCAAAGCCCAGATTCAATCTGGATTGACACGGATATAGTGGTTGTGATCGCCATGAGGAATGACAAACTGACCATTTTCAACCTGAATACTGTATGGAGACAGACCTGAACGCGCCACTGTTGTATAAAAGCTCGTTTAGGGAAGTCCAGCTCTGATTTCCAGTTTCTAAAGGAAATCTGAACATGCTCTTTCGGACAGCATAGGGGTGGATATGTGTCGGATCATAGTCTTGATCCGATTATTAAAGACAAAGAAGCCTTTTGAAAATCTTAATTGCTTCACGCGGTACGCCATAAGTCTTGGAAATATAAGCGATTTTCTTCGTCCTTGCGTCACGAGAAAACGGTCATATTCTGTGCTGACTTGACTTTGATTGAGATTGAATCTTGTGTGCTTAGCTAGGTTCGCTTCCTGCTGCTGCAATCTGATCTTGGTCAAATCTTTTTGAAGAAATAATTGCATGCCCGCCGTGTTGGACAACGTAACCTTCCTCATCTTTTGAAATGACCTGTTCAGCATGGAAACCATGGTCATGCTCATCTTTATCAGCAGCTGGTTTGGCTGGCGGTTGCTGGCTTGCTGGCTGGCTGGTGTAGTTACAGCAGCCTTAGGATAAGTCTTCTGACCAGCAACAGGATGTTCTGAGCTATTTCTTCTTCTAGGGCAGACAGGTTTGCTGTAAGGAATGAAGTGGTAGTGATTTCCGTGTGGAATAGCCACTCCTTCTGCGGTCCGTCTAACGATTTTTGCTTGGATCAAAAGACAAGACCATCTTTTTCAACATAGCGTTTCTGGTGTATGGTAGAGTTTCTCAAGTAGGGTTTGATAACTTGATGGTGCATCTTCTGCTTTCAACTGGTTTGGCTCGTGCCCAGCATCTGATTGGGCAGGTTTGGACGGTTGAGCTGGTTTAGCATTCTGTCCTTGTCAGCTTGATGCGTTGGCTTAGTCGCAGTTCCTGCATTCTGATTTTCTGATACTTTAGCTGTAGGAGCAGAAGCTTCTCCTCCTGTATTAGGATTTTCAGCTGGAGTAGCTGCTTGCTCGCCCTCGCTGCAAAGAATCCCAGTAGGCTTGGGCAGCCGCTGAATTCACCTGGCGACAGATCACTTTTAGGAATATAATGTATATGACTCGCCATGTGGCACAAGGAAGCCATCTCCTGCATCGAAATCACATCAGATGGACTGAAAACATAGCCGTCATCTGTTGTATAAGCGCCATTGCTCCGACTCGATGCAGTGCCTTCTGCTTGATAGGTTCTCTTTCCTGCAGCATAGGCGGCACTTGGACGACTGAAGTCTTGTGTTTTTCTTCAACAGTTTGACTCGATTGCTTCTGAACCGCCTTCTCCTTCTTCCCTGTAGGATGAATTTGTCTTTTGCCGTACGATTTCATCAACTGAACGGACATTGCTGGTTTCTTTAGTCATTGGTCAGATGATAGGTAATATTTGCCTGCAACCTTGATAATATAGCCATCTTTCACTTGGTTGACAATATCTGATTCCTGCAATTGATAATTTGGATCCCGCATAATCAACTCTTCACTAAGAATTGCATCAAAGGGAACCTTGCCATTATAGTAATGATAGTGATCGCCATGTGAAGTCACATAGCCTTGATCCGTAATCTTGACAACGATCTGCTCAGCAGTAATACCTTCTTTGGCCTGAATCTGCCTCAGGTGTCAATTTCTCGGCTTTTTGAGATTTATTGTCCTGCTTATTTGTAGATTTCTTTTCTACATAGGCCACTCGATTTGTTGCTTGTTCTTGTGGCTTGTCTGCTTGATACTGCATGATTGCATAACCGCACACACCAAGTGTAGCGTAGTGCCCGCAACTGAACTAATAATATATTTCTTTTCATACGTCACCTCAATGTTTTAATTCTTTGGCTAAAATCAAAATTATCTTCTAAATTTTCAAGATAAGTGCATGCATTTTCAGGATCTGCTTCCAGAGGATTTAGCACCTTTAGGTTGACTCCTGTCGCCTTTCTTCAAGGTTTCAGCCAACTTAGAAGAAGCATTGCTCTCGACAAAAATTGTCTTGACTTTTATAGGTCTTGATAAAGTCTTGTATCTCCGTCAACTGCCTTGGACTAGGTTCTTGGTCTGGCGAAATGCCTGAAATCCCCGATTGCTTGAGACCGAAACGCATGGCTAAATAAGAAAAGGCTGTATGCTGGGTCACAAAAGTTTTTTCATCTAGTCCGCTAAAGACTCCTTTATATTTTTCGCTGCAGGGCCTTGCCTTCTCTTCAAATTTTTGAGCATTTTTCTGATAGGTATCCGCATTTTTACTATCTAGCTTGGACAATTCTTGAGCGATGAGTTGCGCCTCTTCTGCAACTTTTTCTGGATCTAGCCAAGTATGTGGATCATAGAGGGTCTTTTCATCTATTCCTTCCTCAGCGGATACTTCTTCTAGGCCGGCCACCTTGTCCAACTGCATCCCATTACTGGCTTCTACGACTGCTACTTTGGACTTTTGTAAACTAGGATCCAGACTACCAGCCCAAGACTCCAAAGTCCGAGAATGATACACAAAGACATCTGCTTCATAAACTAGCGCTACATCGTAGTGACGGCTCAAAATTCATGAATCCCTGCACTCGACTGAATCATCCGGACATCGTTCAAAATCTCCGAGACTTCTTTTGACCATCGAGATAAATCGGGTAAAAACTCGTGACAATCATTAGAGCCCGCGTTTGCTACCAGCACCGCTTGCTTCCTTTTTACTACAAGCAGCAAGGCCAAGCCCCAGCAAGACTAGACTTAAAGCTATCAAAACTTTTTGATTTTCATTTCAACTCCTTAACCAGTTTAGCAATCATTCAAGAGAAGAACTATTTTCAAAACATTCTTTCCCAAGAATTGCTTTAAAAATAGCTTCTTTTGTTAACTGGTTTATTAACTAGTTAAGATAATACTCCTTTTATATCTGTCAAGAAGGAAGTTTGAATTTTTTCCAAAAATTTTCCAGCCCTTCATCCAATAGCCACAAACGTGGCTATGAGAAATCGATATCTAAATTTTGCTATTTTATAGAAAAAGGACTAGTATCACTATCCCTCACTATTGGCTCGAATTTCTTCCAACATTTTGGCTTCTTCGACTGTACATTCATAGTTTTCCAGCAAGTCCGGACGACGCTCATAGGTTTTTCGACTTTCATAGAGACGCCACTTGCGGATATTCTCATGGTGCCCACTCATCGAGCACTTCCGGAACGACCATGCCCCGATAGTCATAAGGGACGAGTGTACTGAGGATACTCGAGAGTCCAGACAGCTGTCATCCGTGTGACTGACTTCCTGCCAATAACCTCTGGAATCAGGCGAACTCGTCGCATCAATCATGGTCATAGCCGCCAATTCTCCTCCGGTCAGCACATAGTCACCCAGCGAAATCTCGTCCGTCACCAAGGGTCTTGATCCGCTCATCATAACCTTCGTAATGGCCACAGATGAAGATCAATTCCTCTTCCCTAGACAGTTCCTCAGCATAGGATTGGTCAAAGGTTCGTCCGGCAGGATCCAGCAAAATCACGCGCGGCTGCTCCTTTTCAATGGCATCATAGGCATCAAAAATTGGCTGAGCCTGCAGCAGCATGCCCTTAGCCGCCACCATAGAGGCTCGTCGTCCACATGCCGAGATTTTTCCGCATTTTCTCGGAAATTGTGGTAGTTGATTTCAAGAGGCCTTTCTCGCGCCTTGCCCACGATCGAGTGCTCAAAGGGCGCAAACATCTCCGGAAAGAGGGTCAAAATATCAATCTTCATCGTCCAGTCCTTCCGGTATCTCTACATCAACCCGGCCTTGCTCGATGTCAATGCTTAGCACCACTGGAGGAATGTAAGGCAGCAGCAAATCACGCTTACCTTTACGTTTGACCACCCAAACATCATTGGCGCCTGGCTGGAGAATCTCCTTAATCGTACCTAGCAGAACATCATTTTCATAAACTTCAAGGCATATGATTTCATGGTAGTAAAACTCCCACTCTTCCAAGTCCGTCAAATCTTCTTCGGCCACTTTCAGGCTAAAATCACGGTATTTCTCAATGTCATTGATATGATACATACCTTGAACTTGATGATATCAAAGTTCTTGGCCTTTGCGATGGCTGGCAATTTCCACGTCCATGACAAACTGGTCTTTCTTATCGAAAAGAGCCAGTTTATTGCCTTTTTAAAAACGCTCTTCCGCAAAATCTGTCACTGATAAAACCGCATTTCGCCTTTTGCAGCGCTTGGGTGATTGACGATTTTCCCAACATTAAAAATAATTCATTTTCACTCCAGTTAATCTTTTGCACTATTCGTTTTATTGTATCATTTTGCTGGCTTTTTCTCAAGGCAGGCAGCTGGATCAAACCGCGGAAGAGCCTATAAGTCAATACCTTTTTCTCTGAGATTTTGCAGGCATTCCTCAAAGTAAGCCGCGTCATGCTCCGGGATAAATAGGGGCTTGCACAGCCATTTCTTCCAGATGCACATAGGCTGGACAAGTCTTGCCACGATAGTCCCGCTCCAGCCACTCTAGGGACACACGATAACCTCGCTTACTCATCTCCTCCATAATCAGCTCATGGTAGCGATAAAGCATGTAAGGAGGTGGTAAAAGCATAGTCACGGTCGCATGTTTCTTGCCCCAGCCATTTGCCACGAAGAGCGCAGCATTCTGATGCTGTAGCCAAGCAGCTGCGGACGGGGAAGCGCAGGAATCAGTGCTTGATGCCAAAAGTCTCATCGTAACCTCCATATAGTAAAAACAAAGCAATCTTTTGTTGCTCCAAATAGCCTTTGACCACTATAAAACTTCATTTTAATAATCGCTGAAGCGTCTATGTTTTTGATTTCAAAGTCAAAATCAATTCTCTTCTGAAGTCGGTGAAAAATATCCCGGTAGGCTTCTTCGTCAAAAGACTCCCTCGATAAAAGGATTTCAAAGCTAAGATCCTCATATTCTGAGAAGGCATTGTTGACCGGAAAGCCCTTGCTTTGATAGAAAATCCCAGCAGGCTTGACGCTGCTCAAGATTGTCCACAGGCTCATCTAGGCGCTCGATTTCTAAGCATGGTTCGCTGATGAAATTGACCAGCTCAATAATTTTCACCACCATAGCCATGGCTGCGCAGGTGAGGCATAATCGCAAAGAAACTAACATAAAAGGCTTGCGCGTTAGAAATAGCAAGAGCAAAACCAACAAACTCTTTTCATGATAAAAGGCGAGAAAAATTAGCATCTTCCTGATCCTCATATCGTAAAATTCCTGAGCAGTAAATCCTTTCCTCTTCTGGGAAAGCTTCATTATTCAAGGCTTCTACCTTATCCAAATCTGGAAAATCTGCCACATGATCTGGCTGGTTAGCTCATAAAACCACTCCTTTTCTAGTGATAGTATAACAAATTTTGCAAAAGGGTTCAAAAAAGAGCCCTGAAAAAGCTCTTAGGTATTCATTTGAGGGTAGTATCGACTTTCTGGGAATTACTGATCGTTAGTGCTGATCAGACCTCCCAACGAAGGGTTCTTATTCTAGCCGCTACTTTACTATTTCATAATTTATCCAAATGCTGGTTATCCGTCACAGCCATAATACATGCTCCACTCTGGCCAGACAAAAGTCTGGGCTAAACTGACTTTTCAAAAGGCTGATGTCAGACGATAGCCAATAATATTGAGATGATGCAGCCTACGAGCATCTACTTCACGAACTGTTTTCCCGAGCCAGCTAGCAGGCAGTTCAAACTCAGCCACCACTACATCGTCATCCAGCTGGAAAACCTCAATCGAATGGTTAAAGAGAATGGTCTTGGCCAATGAAAATGCCAGCCTCACTGCAGGCAGGATAACCATCAGCTCCCACCTTTTTCCAGCACCTGCTGGGGTCGCTTTCATCCTTGACCTCAGCCCGGCATTTTTAACGCCCAATGCCTTACAGTGTGCAGACCGCTAGGACACTGGATTCAAACTTTCACCAGTCGCCGACGACCGTATCACAGGAACCAACGTCTGCTGCCTCCAAAAGCTCCATATCGTGTGATGTCCCCGATCACTACCGACAGCAATCATGTCTTCATACTGATTGATTGTCTCTTCGTGATTATCAATCGCAATGATTTCTCATCTTGAAATCAAGGCCTCAATGATCTCTGTCCAAAACCCAAGCCGAGGGATTCAACTGTTTTGATTTTGCCATTTTCTTTTCTCCTATCCAATCATAATGTCCGCCTTGCTGTAGTGCAAGGGTAGTCGCCTTCTTCGGTTGATAATGGCTGAGACTGACCATAAGAGTCAGCGGCCCACCGTCCAATAAACACAGCAGCATAATCACAATCATACCAGCTGTGCGAGGCTGGTAGTGATATTAGCCGTGACATAACTGTAGCAATGCGAAACAGTCTCAAATATTAGGTAAATAAAAGCGATGACTGCTAGTCACTAGCCCAAAAGCCAAAAGACCAAGCAGAAATGTCCGCTGAAAAATCACTGTCACACCAAAGCGCTTCTGCACTAGCTGAGAGCCAGCGTTCTCACATATTAGTATGAGGCAAGCCACAAAAATTTCCTGACCGGCGAACAGCAAAAGAACTAAGAAGGTCGTAATTTTCCAGACCGCCCGCTGTACCACGGAGCTCCTCTCAAAACATCTGAGCAGATAGATAAACGGGAGTTACTGGACGAGCAGCTGTATAATCGATGGAAGCAAAACCAGCTGTCCTCATGCTGACTAGTCTGGAAAGAAACCTGACCAGTAGCTATCTCCGAAGGAAAAGATTGCCAATCGTTCCAGGATTATTCATACTCCCGTCCAGAGACTCGCAACCGTCCCAAAAACGAGAGCCACGCAGTCAGCAGCAGGACTACGCTTGGTATGAAAGTGCAGTCCCTTCTGTTTTTCCTCTAATTTGGTCGCCAAGTCAAAACCAGACCATAAAACCAAGATCCGCCAGTAATGATGAGGAGAGCCAAGGTGATATTGACCAAAACATCTGTCTGCAAGCCTAGTCAGGCTATCATTGCCAAAATTATCAAATCCCGCATTACAAAATGCAGAAACGGCTAAAAAAGATAGAATTAAAATCCTTTTCCCAAGCCAAGCAGGAATGAGCGAATCATGAGAAGGAGCGCACCAGTCCTTCGATAGTAAAAAGTCGTGATAAAAATCGAACGGACAAATTGCCCCAAGGTACGATTGTGCCCATAACTAAAACTATCCCGCAGAATGCGGCGATCCTGAGACTGAGCTTTTCCGACTTTCCATGGTGAAAACCGATAAGGTCAGGATTCCCAAACCACCAATCTGAATCAGTAACATACAAAGGGAGTTGCCTTTAGACATTGTATGTATCTACAACTCGATCGTGTAAAAAGCCCTGTCACACAGACCATCGAGACAGCTGTAAAAGATGATCCAGTAGCCAGCTTGAGAACTTGCCGTCTGACTCAAGGCAGACTGAGTAAACATGAGACTTGCAAGAATATCCCAGAAAAGACAAGATAATCTTTTGCGCTGGTGACAAGCGTGAAAATAAATGCTTTCATAAAGTTTCCTTTCTTGATCTAGTAAAAACAGAGGCTAGCTCTATCTGCCCTTTTCTTTCCTTGACAGCCAGCTGTAAATCATCTGGACTCTGCAAGTTTCTGACTTTGATGGCATAATCAGCTACGACAATAGCATGTCCCTCATATGGGCTGTTGCGACTGCTTGAGCAGAACACTCGCAGCATAGTTGCCGATTTGTGAATTGAGCCTGCTGGAGACAGTTTATTAGCCAAGAAACCAGCCTTCCTTAGTTCATAGGCCGAGATGCCTTCCCACGTCAAGTCGAACCTGAAAAACCTCTCTTACCTGGAGTCAAAATCTTCTGCTTCTCAAACTCATCTTCCGTATCTATCAGCGGTATAAAGCTTGACGCCATTTTCACAGCTCATCGAGCCGTTGCTGCTCTGAGGAAGTTCCCACAAAATCCAGCTCTAATTCCAATCTCTTTCTCACTATCATCTAGAATTCTCAGCTTGTAAGGGCTCGGTAAAATCACTTGATCATTCTCATAACACTTACGCTCATGCGGGCGTTCCAAGCATACTCTTCTGGCTTCCATGTCCTCCGATTTCGGATTTCTCTAAACTCGCCCCTGCATTTCGTTCTTATCTTAAATGAAAGTACCTAGTTCTCGCAGAGCTCGAACCGCATCAATGGCCCTAAATGCAACTGCGCTAACGGCTTGTTTCATTAAGGATATAAGGAACATGGTTCTCGCGGAGCTCGAACTGCATCGGTACCTAAATTCAACTGCGCTAACGGCTTTTCATTAAAGGGCCAAGCAATCTACAATAACCC